>WNGQ01001100.1_pt1 | contig 69650 bp, 59 predicted proteins | sample 5407661 | NCBI WGS metagenome assembly WNGQ01 (sample SAMN13153382, study PRJNA577476) | soil metagenome | isolation source: 60 cm soil or saprolite under Garry oak tree replicate 2 | place: USA:California | collected 2016-06-15
GCTACCTGCGCGCCAGCCAGATCGTCACCCCGCAGCGCCACGGCCGGGTCATCCGCTACAAGCTCGCCGATCATCCAGTCAGCGCGCTGCTCGCCAACCATCGGGCCGCACCAAGCCACCAGGCGCCATGACGACCCCAGTCGCGGCTGCTGCTCCCAACGCCCGGGCCCGGAGCCGCGCCAGGCGAGAGTGTTGGTGCATGCGGCACGGTCAGCCGACCTGATCCCACAGGACCCGGAGTCAGAACGGATGGCTGCCCCAGTGGAGGAAGATGCCCGCGGCGGCGCCGAGGCCGACGAGGTAAGGCTCCTTGACTTTCCACTTCAGCGATAGGGCGAGCGCGGCGGCGGCGAGGAGCACGGTTTTCCAGTCGGGGATGGCCTGGCGGGCCAGGACGGTGACGGCCCCGGCGATGGCACCCGCGGCGGCTGCGGTCGCGCCCCGGACGAAGGCCTTGACCTGCTGGTTGCCGCGATGGCGGACGAACCAGCGGCCGGGGATGACCACCCCGAGGTAGATCGGCGTGAAGATCGCCACGGTGGCCACGACGGCTCCGGCCAGCCCGCCGACCAGGTAGCCGATGAACGTGGCCGTGATCACCACCGGCCCGGGGGTGATCAGCCCCATGGCGATCGCGTCCAGGAACTGGCCAGAGGTCAGCCAGTGATGCTGGACGACCACACCTTCACGAAGGAACGGCACGATCGCCAGGCCACTGCCAAAGATGAACGCCCCGGCCTTGGCGAAGAACAGCCCGAGCGCCACGAGGGTTCCGCCTGTGGCGGACAGGACGACCCAGGAGTGTTTCGCGGCGCCGAGCGCGGCGGGCGCGGCGAGCGCGCTAACGGCGGGCGGGTCGCCGGGGCGACTGGAGGTGCGGCCGCGGCGTGGCAGCAGGCGCCGGGGCGGTGCATCCCACAGCAGCATCAGCAGGCCCGCGGCGATGAACAGGTAGGCAATTTCGGCACCGGTTATCGCGGTGACCAGCATGAGCGCGAGCGAGATCGCCCACAGCCGCCGGTCGGCCTTGTTGGTGAGCTTGGCTAGCTTCCAGGCGGCTACCGCGATGATGGCAACGACGACCGGGGCGATGCCGTAGAACAGCGACTGCACGATCGGCAGCCCGCTGTAGCGCCTGTAGATGGCCGCCACGGTGAAGACCAGGAAGAACGACGGTGCGATGAACGCCGCCGCGACGGCCAGGGCACCGAGGGTGCCGCGGCGCAGGTAGCCGACCCACATGGCGACCTGGGCGGCGAGTGGGCCGGGCATGGTCTGGCCAAGTGCGACGCCGTCGAGGAAGTCGGCGCGGGTCATCCAGTTCCGCCGCTCCACAAGGTCGCGTTGCATGTAGCCGACGGTGGCGATCGGGCCGCCGAACCCCCAGGTGCCCAGGCCCAGGAAGTACCGCACGAACGACCCGAAGCCCGGCGGGTGAGCAATGGCGGGTTCCTGCCCGGCGTCATCCGCTCCGGTGCCCGCCTGTGTTCCGGCATTCGGCGGCGAATCCGCGCTTGTGCGGTCCGCCATCTGGCCCGGGGGCTCGGTCATGCCCCTGGCCCGGCCGGGACGGCCACCTGGCGGGCGCACCAGGCATACAAGGCGTCGTACACGAACATGCCCCGGGCCAGCAGCGCCTGGTCGTCGGCTTCCACGTCCAGGCCGCCGGTGCCGATGGCCAGCAGCCCCGGGCCGAGCGGGTCGGTGCCCAGGTCGGCGGCAACGTCAGCGGCGTGGACGATCCGCGCGAGCCGGGCCAGCGCCGGGTCGTCCAGGTGGTGTTCGGCGATCAGGGTTTCGAACGTGCACCATTCCCCCCGCCCGCCCGGGGCGGGCCGGTGGGTGAATTCGGCGCCGGGCGCGTCGAAGGAGTGGCCGCCCTCCCGCTCGGCCGTGGCCAGGACCTCCGGGGCGGGCACGTAGACGATCTCGGCGGCCGGGTCGATGAACCGGCGGATCAGCCAGGGGCAGGCGATCCGGTCGGTCTTCGGCCGGGCACGGGTGATCCACTTCATGACGCCTCCTCAGGCGTGGTCAGCAGGTGGCGGGGACGGGTCTTGCACGGTGAGCCCGGGCAGGTTGAGGTAGCCGCCGGTCACCTCGTACCGGGTGATCGGCCGGTAGGTGACCGCCCGGTGGACTTCGCTGGCGGTGAGGGCATCCCGGTGCGGGGTGGCGATCCACGCGTCGAAGACCTCATGACTGGGCCACACCGTGATCACCACGGTGTCGCCGGCCGGGTCGGCGGGTTCGCAGACGAGTTCGGCGAGGATGCCGTGTTGCTGGCGGATCGCGCGCCCGGCGGCGATCCAGGCCAGGTAACGGTCCCGCCATTCCGGCGGAACCACTACCGTGCGCAAGCAGACGATCATGACGGTCCTTCTGTCTCGGAGCGGGCCGACATTCCCGCGGCATCCGCAGGCCGATCCTGGTCGCGAAATCGAAGCGGCAGGTGCCGGGCCCAGCCCCACAGCGCGAGGTCGTACCCGCCCTTGACCGCCCCGGCGACGACCAGCGGCGCGCCTAGCGCGAACTGCTGGACAGCCCCGGCGACCAGTGGCCCGATCGGCCGCACGGTGTAGCGGGCGGCGTTGGTCGCCGCCGCCGCAGCGGTGCGCTCTTCGGGCGTGACGACAGTCATCACCAGCGCCTGCCGGGTGGGCACGTCCATCTGCGAGAGCGTGGTGCGCGCCAGCAGCAGCGCGGCGGCGGCGGGGAATGTCGGCGCGAATGCGACCGCCGCCAGCAGCAGGTTGCTCGGCAGGTGCGTGCCGACCATGGTGGCGACCAGGCCGAACCGGCGGGCCAGCAGTGGCGCCAGCGCCACCGACACCGCCTGCACAACGGACACGGCGAAGAACAGCCAGCCCAGCGCGGCGACTGGGACGTGGTAGCGCTCCGCGAAGTAATACGACAAGAACCCGGTGGTGACCAGGCCGCCGCCGGCGGCATCGACCGCGAACAGCCCCGCCAGCCGCCGCACCACCGGCCGCGACTCCGCAAGCCGCGCTCGGGCCCGAAGCGTCTGTCCCGGTCCGGCGGCCCCAGGCAGACTGGCCTCCACCGCGGGCGACAGCCGCGCCGCGATCAGGACACCAGCTAGCCCCACCGGGACCAGCACCGCGAACAGCCACGAATGCGAGGCGACGGTCGCGGTGGAACGGCCAAGGCCAGGAAGCGCCACGGCGAGCGCGCCCAGCGCACCCGCCGCCGCACCGGCCATGTTGTACCAGCCATACACCGTGGCCGTGCCCGCGTCCTCAGCGGCGAGCATCGCCTGCTCCAGCGTGGTCGCCGGGCCGTTATCGACAACATCGGTCGACAGGGTGCCGGTGAGCGCAACCAAGAGCAGCACCCACAACGGCGCGCCCGACGCGACCACCACGCCCGCCGCCGCGATGCCGGCGAAGAACACCGCATAACAACGGCGCCTGCCCAGGCGGTCGGCATAGGCGCCGACGGCAAGGCTGGCCAGCGCTGTCCCCGCGATCAGCGCCGTCAGCACCACCCCGACCTGCACAGGGGTGTAACCGCGGGCCGCCAGCAGCGCCCCGAGCAGCACCGCGGTGAACCCATACCCGGCCGCCCGCGCGCCCTGCCCCGCAACCAGCAGCCTCGCATCCCGGCTCAGCCCGGGTCGGCCGGTCCTCACCAGATCACCGCCGCCTAGCCGCCGACCAAACAACCGCCGAAACTTGCACCCAGTTATTCTGCGACCATGGTCGCAGAAATGCAACCGTGGTGGCCTCCCAGTTAAACTCGCTTGGGGAATGCGGGCGGCTGCAGGCCGGAGGTGATGCCCATGAGCGCGGCCGAGGACTGGGTGCTGCTGTTCTACCGGCTGCCCCGCGTGCCGTCCACGCCCCGTTCGGCGGTGTGGCGCAAACTCAAACGGCTCGGCGCCGCCCAGTTGGGCGACGGGCTGGTGGCCTTGCCCGCCGACGCCCGGACCCGCGAGCAACTGGAATGGATCGCCGAGGAAGTCACCGACCACGGCGGGGACGCGGCGGTCTGGCTGGGCCGCCCGCTCGACCCCGACGCCAGGACGGCGCTTGTCAGCCGGATGACCGCCGCGGTCGCGGCCGAGTACGACGCGGTGACAGCCGAAGCGGTCGTTGCCTGCGACGCCGACGCGGTTACCCGCCGCCGGGCGCTGGTGCGGCTGCGCCGCGAACTACGCCGCATCGCTGGGCGCGACTTCTTCCCCCCACCGCAGCGCGACGCCGCCCGCGCCGCGGTCGAAGACCTGGCCACCGCGTCTCGCCAGGCCGAGGTGCGGGCATGAAATGGGCGACCCGCGCCAATGTCCACGTCGACCGGGCCGCCTGCGCATGGCTGATCCGCCGCTTCATCGACCCCGGCGCGGAATTCGTCTTCCTCGACAACCTCGCCGAGGTACCCCCGGGCGCAACGCCGTTCGACATGCGCGGGGCTGCTCTCGGCCATCACCAGGACCGGTGCTCCTTCGAAACCGCGCTGGCATCCTTCGACCTGATCGCCGACCCGGCGCTAGAGGAAATCGGCCGCATCGTCCACGAAGCCGATCTGGCCGACGACCAGTACGACGCCCCCGCCGCCGCGGGCCTGGACATCCTGATCCGCGGCCTGACCCTGACCAGCCAGTCCGACGACGCCACCCTCGCCATCACCGACCGGCTCTTCGACGGACTGTATGAGCACACCCGGCGCCAGCTCATCACCGGCCGCAGCCCCGCCTAACCAGCTCCCCGCTGCCTCTCCTCTTTCAAGGGGCGAGTCAGTGGTTACAGCCAAGCGCAGCGGCGTACCGGCTCGGGGACATCCGGTACAGCTTGACCGCATCCGGGTTGCTGAGCACGAGGTCGAAGACCCATCGGCGGTGCACGTAGAACCAGTAGTCGGTCAACTGCTGACCGCCGATCTCGTAGTGCACCAGCCACGAGCCACGCGGGCCACCCGGGCTGACGTTCTCGGTCTGGGACAGCGCGTGGGACGCGCTCGGGCAATCCTTGTGCCGCCGGAGGTAGTCAGCTCTGGCGAGGATCGCCTGGCTGCGCGCGTCCCAGCGCGCGTACACGGGCCCGTAGCCGCCAGTGTCGTAGTCGTGGTTGAACGCCGCGGCGATCTTGAGCAAGGCAGCCGCGGTGTGCGGATCGGGCGGCAGAGGCGCCGGGGATGCGGAGGGATGACTCGCACTCGCTGTGCAGCCCGCAACGAACAGCACCGCGACGCTTCCGGCGATCATCAAGAGTTGACGCAGCACCGCTTCCCCATCCCCTACCGGTGTGAAGCCAGGATCGCGTGGAGGTCATCGCCTTCCCGAGGCTGCGGGTCAGCGTGCACCATAGCGGCCGCCAGGCGGGGCAATGCATGCAGCAAGCCGTGCTCAGCATCGACCGCGACTTGGTGAGCCTGGACCGCGGTGGCACCGCCATCGACAATAACTTCGCATTCGGCACGCAGATGGTGCCCGATCCACCGGAGCCGGACCTGCCCCACTCCCAGCACACCCGGGGTCGCACGCAACCTCTGATCCACCTGCTCAACCAGAGCCGGATCGACGGCATCCATCAACCGGCGGTAGATCTCCCGCGCCGCCTGCCGCAGCACGGCCAGGATCGCCACCGTGATCACCAGCCCCACCACCGGGTCCGCCCAATCCCAACCGGCCGCCACACCGCCCACTCCCAGCAGAACCGCCAGCGAGGTGAACCCGTCGGTGCGCGCATGCAACCCGTCGGCGACCAGCGCCGCAGAACCGATCCTGCGCCCAACACGAATCCGGTACCGGGCCACCACCTCGTTGCCGGTGAACCCGACCAGCGCCGCTACCGCGACCGCCAGCAGATTCGACACCGGGCGCGGGTGTGCCAGCCGGGTTACCGCCGCATAAGCGGCCAGCGCCGAAGAGGCTGCGATAAAAACAACAATCACCACTCCCGCCAGGTCCTCAGCCCGCCCGTATCCGTAGGTATAGCGGCGATTCGGCGGCCGCCTGCCCACCAGGAACGCGATACCCAGTGGCACCGCGGTGAGCGCGTCGGCGGCGTTGTGCAGCGTGTCACCGAGCAGCGCGACCGAACCCGAGACCGCCACCACCACAGCCTGGAGCACCGCCGTGCCGCCGAGCACGGCAAGTGAGATCCATAGCGCCCTCATGCCCTCGGCGCTCGCCTCCATCACCGCATCTACCTTGCCCGCAGTCTCATGCGAATGCGGGCGCAGCAAGTGCCGCAGCCACGCCACCGCACCCCGTCTATGATCATGATCATGATCGCCGTGGGCGTGATCTTTACTGTCGCGGTGGTCATGGTCGTGATCGCCAGCGCGACCTTGCGACTCGGTCATGCCTGCCAGCATGCACGAGCGCGCCCATTGCAGCACATCGACAAGGACCAGCCCATCGCACCTGCACAGCAAACGCAACTCCGAGGCCGGCCCCCTCGTAGACAGAACGGCCGTTCCTTTACGGGCAATACTAAGAAGTGCCACTAGCTGCTGCTCAATGACGGAGCCAATTGTCGTATGTCAAGTGTTGCTAATGCTTCATCCGATGAAACTCGCACTACTTGACTGGCAAGATATTCACAATGGTACCGTTGAAGCTAGACCGGGCGCGGTCTAGCTGCCGATAATGGCGGCATGGGTTGCCATTGTGAGGCATGGAATTGAGCAGGGCGTGGTCATGATGAGTGCTGCCGGTGCGGAAGCAGGTCGGCGGCGGTCGCCACAGGCGGTGCCGCGGCCGCGGCTGGTGAAGTTCTTCCTCACCGATGGGGAGTTGGCGGAGCTGGATGAAGCCGCTGGCCAGGCAGGCCTTGCCCGGGGCGCATTCGCTGCTGAGGTCACGATGGCCGCCGCGCGAGGCCGACAGGCCAGGATCAGTACGCCATTATGCGAGGCCCTGGTGGAACTGATGTCCGCGGCCGGGCTGGTACGCCGGGTGGGAACAAACCTGAACCAGGCAGTGGCCCGGTTAAATGCCACAGGGCAGCGGGGTGAGGATTTGCTCCCGGCGGCCCAGTTCTGTGTTCGGGTGATCCGGCGGCTAGATGAGGCGGCGGAACATGTGCGCCGGAATGTTCCGTGACGGAGCAGGAGTGTTCCGATGATTGGGAAAGTGCTCCGCGGCCGGAACGTGCACCGCCTGCTGTACTACCTGTACGGGCCGGGGCAGGCGAATGAGCATACCGATCCGCACCTGGTCGCCGGGTTTGGTGATCCGGCGGAATTGGAGCCGGAACGCCGCCCGGACGGAGCGCGGGGCTTCCGTCGGCTCACCGGGCTGCTGGAACAACCACTGGCCGCGCTCGCCGGTCCTGGCTACGACCAGCCGGTGTGGCATTGCGCGATCCGCGCCGCCCCGGAGGATCCGATGCTGTCGGATGCGGAGTGGGCGCTGGTCGCGGAACGGGTGATGCACCGGACCGGGCTCGACCCGACAAGCGATGACCTGGGGGTGCGGTGGGTGGCAGTGCGGCATGCCGCGGACCACATCCACATTGTGGCCACCCTGGCCCGCCAGGACGGCACCCGGCCCAAGACCTGGAATGACTACTACCGGGTGCGCGAGGCCTGCCAGGAGGCGGAGCGCCGGCTTGGGCTGCGGTCGACTGCTCCGGCGGATCGCACCGCCGCACGGCGCGCCACCCGGGCGGAGACGGAGCAGGCAGCCCGGCGCGGCTGGGCCGAACCGGCCCGGGTGACGCTGCGCCGGGAGGTGTGCACCGCGGCCGCCGCAGCGGGCTCGGAGCAAGAGTTCTTCACTCGGCTGCGGGCTGCGGGGGTGCTGGTCCGTGTACGGCACAGCACGGTTCATCCCGGCGAGGTCACTGGGTATGCGGTCGGCATGCCGGGCCACACGGCCCAAGACGGCGGGGTGGTCTGGTACGGCGGCGGGAAGCTCGCCGCTGACCTGATCCTGCCCAGACTGCGGGCCCGCTGGGTGCGCGCAGGCCCGGGGCATGTTCCTTGGAACGGCGCGGGTGTTCCGCCGACGGCGGTGCGCGGAACGCTCCGCACCTTGGTCACCCGGGCGGCAGAACAGGCAACGGATGCGACCGGGTTCTTCGCCCAGTTGCGCGAGGCCGGGGTCCTGGTAAGAGAGCGGTTCAGCGACACCGATCCGGGACTGGTCACCGGGTATTCCGTCACCTTGCCTGGCCACACCGGGCCGGACGGAACACCGGTTTGGTACGGAGGCGGACGGCTGGCCGCTGGGCTCACCCTGCCCCGGCTGCGGGACCGCTGGAACCGGGCACCTGGCGGAAGCGCGGAGCGTTCCGGAGCGGCGCAGTTCACTGCTCCGGAACGGGACGGGGTCTACCGGCACGCGGCCCGCCAAGCCAGAGCGGCCGCGGAACACATCCGCCACTGCGCCATGAGCGATCCGGGTGCTGCGGCCGATGCCGCCTGGGCTGCAGCGGACACGTTGCACGTCGCGGCGCGGGCGCTGCGCAACCCGCATCTGCGCCGCGCGGCCGACTCCTACGACCGTGCCGCGCGTGCGCAGTACGGGCGGTTACCCCGGCGCAGCCACGACGGCGATCAGCTGCGCCGCACCGCCCGGATGATCGCGCTGGCGGGGAACCTGACCGGTGACGCGACGCTAACGGCCATTGCGCTGGTGGCCCAGCTCGTCGCGCTGGCCGCCGCTGTCGCCGAGCTTCGCCAAGCGCAACGACTGGGCGCGCAGGCACAGGCAGCCCACGCCGCCGCCGCTCATCTGCATACGGCCGTTAACGAGGCCCGGCCGCGGGCAGCCGGCTTCGGTCATGCCCGCTCACGCGGGCCTACCCCGGCAGCCGACGCTGCGAGGCTTGCAGGCCAGGACTTCCCTGCCGGAATGGGGCAGCCTCAGCCAACGGCTGGATCTGCGGAGCCTGCGCGTTCCCGGTCGCGTCAGCAGCCTCGGCCGGGCCGAAGAGCCGGGCCGGCGCAGGCTCGTCCACGGGCGGGATCAGGTCCACGAGACAACGGCCAGAGTCAATGCTAAGGATCTTGCTCCCCATGTCTCGCCAACATCTCGCCTGGCCCCTGGCTCGTGTCGGTGGTCCTTGGGGGTGGAACGGGATGGAACGGGATGGAACGCCCTCTTGGTAGTGGCGACCGGATGGTCGCGTAACACTGACTATGAGAGGCGGGAGATCATGCAGAGACTGTTGAAGGGGGTGTGCCGTCCCATACGCGCGGTCCTCGTGACTGGCGCGGCGGCGGCCATGATGTTCGCCGGGACACAAGCATTCTCCATTGCCGGGAGCTTTGCCGGACCCGGAGTCGCGGCGGCGTCGATTCAGGAATATTTCTACGGATACGCGGAAACCCCCGGCTCGGCGGCCCTGGCCCAGAGGCTCGCCGTGAACGACGCCTTGTCGCAGGCACAGGCGGTCGGAGACACGGCCTGCCGCACCCTCTACGCGACCGGCGGATGGGATCCGGACCTGGGCACCTACGTCGGTGACGCCGAAATCGCCTGCCTTGCTGACTCCACCTGAGCGTTATGGTCCGTCATCAGGGCCTGAAGGCCCCCGCACGCGAGTGCGGGGGCCTTCCTCATCCCGCAATCCTCCTCGTCTGTTACAGCCGCCTACCTCGACGCCCACTGGTCGACCTCCCGCTGGTACCACCGCCGCGCCCGGCTGGCCCCGACACCACGATTGCCCTGGTCAGCTAGCCGATCGGTGGCGCATCCAGCTAGCCGTGCCCGGCTGCTGACAGTCCCTCACCCGCCGCGCCCAGCGCCTTCCGCGCCAGGCCGGTCAGCTTCAGGACCCGCGCCGGGGCCGTCATCTGGCTCGCCCGCAGTGACCACGTGGCTGCTCCAGGCATAGCCATCGCCGGGCTCGAACTCCGGCTCCTCGGGCCACAACATCACCGCACGCCGGGCAGCCTCACCGATCGCCGCGCCGTCCAGCTCCGCGCGGGCCTCAGCCACCCCGTGCTCCACCCAGGACACCACGAAGGTCACCGGTCCTTCGGGCGGCAGCGGGTGAACCCAGAAGTTGCCATCCCAGGCGCGGCCGCCGCCGCTGCCCCCGTTTTCAAACAGCACCAGCCGCCCTGCACCGGCATCCTCAAACCGCGGATGACCACCGGGAGCCGCGGCGCGGCGCCCATCGGCAAACATCACGCCCAGCCGCAGACCCTCGTTCGGCGCCCGCATCCCACGCCCGTGCCGGCCGAAAAGACCACCCCCGCCCGGCCCGGGCTCCTCCTCCCGCCGCAGCCGCGCATGCACGGTGAACTCAAACCCGTTCGGGTAAGCGTGGACACCGCCGATCGCCACCGCCACCTGCTCGGTGCGGACCAGCACCACCTCTACCGGGACCAGCCCCGGGATCACCGCATCCGGGCGCATCCACACCGGCCGCCCGGAGCGGACCGGTTCCGGTGGCGGCGGCTGCGGGATCGACTCAAAAAAGCTCATGCCCTCAGACTGACACCGTTCCCACCGATCCGCGATCCGGCCCCAGCCGCACGATCTCGCCGCAGGTCACGACCCGAATGGAGGCTGCCGTACTAGCCGGTGCAACCGCAGAGTTTGGGTCGGATCGCTTGACCGCCCGGCAGGCATCGAGTGGCTCCGCCAGGTGACGAGATGCACCAGCAGGTCCGCGCCTGGACAGGCAACCCCCTGCAAGCAGTCGAGGTGTCCACTCTTGAACGGGCTGACCATAGCCGCCGCCAGAGCAGCCTGTGGAAGGAAATCACCCGCGCCGGGGTCAAGGTTGCCGAGCCTCCTCCCAGCCCGATAGCGAAACTGTCGGCCACATCGAGCTGAGATGCCGAAGTCGGCACGCACATCACCATGCCGCCCTGACGAAGCGAAGACCCGCGGCCAAGATGATGGCCGACGAAATCATCGATGCCGTAGCGTGGGGTCTCGGACTCGGCTCCACGATCCCGCAGATTTCAGCAGTCCGATACGTACCAGCATCCAGCCTGGTTCCCAGCGGCGGCAGCTCCCCCACTGATCCCATATGAGTTGAAGTACTCGGACGGGTAACCATAGGACGGCGTATAGCTATATGAAGGCGTATAGTTATAATTTGCAGGATAGTACTGCTTGGGATGACTGGGCCGATCATACTGAAACCAAAGATCACCGAATCCAATTGTGTGGACCGTTCCCGTCAAGAGCCCCACAAGCAGCAGAAATAGGAACAACCAGGGCGCAAGCTTCTTCATCACTTTTCCCATCCGGCTGTCTTGCAACGGTACGGGGGTTCATAGCCCTCGTCCCTTGTAGTCACTTTGGGACGATCGATGTGACATCCGAACCGACAGCTAGACGACGACATTCCCGGCGAGCTCGGGGCCCACAGGTGAGACAGTACACGCGATGGATAACTGCGTCGAGGGTCTTGCATCACCGAGATTGGCCGGCCTAAGGATCTGGGAAACACGCCAAGAGAAGATACGTAAATTGTGAAGCTCTTGTGCGTTATAGCCGATTCACCAGAGGCGAGCCGTTAGCTACCTACACCCGCGCGCGCCAGTGCCGCGCCGAGCTTTCCAAAACGCCTATATGCTCCGTCTTGCTGGAGAGGCTGGCCGGGCCAGCGACAGCAGGCCCGGTCTCCCCGAAGCCCGGCTAGCTGGGCCGGTGCACCTCGATAAGGGGTGCGCGCCCGGCACTCGTGTCGTACGCGCCGACCGCCCAGGCCGTGCCATCCACGGCCGCCACGCCGCCGAAGATCCGGTCGCCGCTGCCCGGGTTCGGCGCGGCGACCCGCTGCCAGCCCGCCCCGTCGTTGCGGGCGACCACGGTGAGCTGGTTGCCGCTGGCTTGGTTCAGGGCCGACCCGACGAGCCACACGGTGTGTCCGGCGACGGTGACGCCGCTGACGTTGGAGAACCCGGAACCGACCCCGGCCGGCAGCTGTGCGGTCCAGCTGCCGTGGTCCAGGTGCAGGACCAGCGGGCGGGCCTGGTGGGTGGCGTCGTCCGTCTGGCCCACGGCCCACACCTCATGGCCACGCACGGCGACCCCCTGCAGCAGCCCGGTTGCCCGGGTGGACGCGGTGTCCACGACGGTCCAGGCGTGGCCGTCCCAGTGCTCCACCAGCGGCGTATCCGAACTCGGGTCGTTGCGCTGGCCGACGGCCCAGACGTTGTCAGGCCCGGCGGCGGTCACCCCGAACAGCTGGTTGCCCGCGTGGCCGGGGTCAGGGCTGGGCACCACCGACCAGCTCGTGCCGTCCCAGTGTTCGATCAGCGCGCCGAACCGGCCGTCCCGGCCCTGCTGCTCCCCGACGGCCCACACATCATGAGGGGAGGTGGCGGCGGCTGAGAACAGGATGTCGCGCAGGCTGCCAAGCCGCGGTGTGGCGGCGATGTGCCAGGCGCTGCCGTCCCACGCCTCGATCAGGCTGTGCGCGTGATAGGAGCGGTCGAGTGACACCCCGACGGCCCACGCCTGGCCGGGCACGGCGGCCACGCCGAATGGCGTGTTGAAGTTCGGCCCGGAGTCGGGCACGGGCGTCTCGGTCCACCGGGTCCCGTCGAAGTGCACCGCCTTGGCCAGGGTGGCGTCCTGGTTGCTGGTCGTGGTATCGGGCAGGAAGTTGCCGATCGCCCACACGTCGCGGCGGGAGACCGCGGCCACCGCGCCGAGGCTGTTGTCATTGGTGCCCAGGGCCGGGGCCCGCTGCACGGTCCAGCCGGCGCCCGAGGACGTACTGGCCGTGTAGTGCACCCGTTCCGTCGGGGTCGGCGACAGCGCGGCGATCCGCGGCTCGGCCAGTGGGTGGAACGCGGCGGCGGGCGACCCGGTCACCGCGAACAGCGGGGTGAGCGGGTGGGTCGTGGCGTCACAGCTGTGCTGCAAGCAGCCGAGACCGAAGTTGTTCTGGATGGTGCGCAGCAGCGAGTAATGGCTGTAGAAAGCCGGGGCTGTGACGTGCCGCGGGCCGTGGCTGGTGACCACGATCTCGGCGACCCGGCCGCCGCCGTGGGCATTGTTGTCGCCCTCGTCGTAGACGATGTCGATGGCGTTGTTGCCCTTGGCCCAGAAGCTGGCGCCGGTGATGTGCGCCACTAGGTGGCCCAGGTACCCGTCACCCACACTGACCAGGCGCTGGTCCTGTGGGTCGGTGCCACCCGGGTTGCCGGAGTCGATGCAGTACGGCGGGTCGCCGTGCTGGTCGTGGCACTCGTCGGGGATGACCAGCTGAACGCGGGCACCCGGCCGGTGAGGAGATCATGCCCGAGCCGCCCCATCGGCACCTGGCGGGCCCAGTCGGCGGCGGAGCGCGAGGTCGTGAAGTTGCCGATGGCGTTGTGCTTGGACACGTAGAGCGGGTCCTTGTCCGGCTCCCCGTTGCAGTTCGCCGGGTAGCAGATGCCCTGGTAGCCAGCGTGGGGCACGGACTGCAGGTAGGCCTTCCAGCTGACGTGCGCCTGGTCCAGCTGGCTGATCAGGCTGGGCGCCGCTACCGGCTGCACGTAGTAGGGGTCATCACTGTTCACCTGGAACGTGCTGCCGCCCAGCAGCGCGACGTAGTTCGGTTCGCTGGGGTGGGAGACCCCGTAGTAATGAGTCGCGATGCCGTAGCTGGCGGCCAGCGCGTTGAGATTCGGCGCGGCCGGGTTCCCGATCACGTCCGTGTAGCTGTGGTTCTCTTCGACGATCAGGAAGACGTGGTCGTAGTGCGCGGCGGCGGCCGCGCTGGCCGGAACGGTGGCCGGGGAGAGGCCGACGGCCGCGGTGGTGGCGACCAGGGCGAGCGCGGACAGGGTAGGTGAGCGCCACATCGCGGCACCAGCCTTCCTTGAGCTGAGGCAGGACCATCGGGCGCCACCGACCTTAAGAAGCCCAGCGCCGCGCCAAAACTCCGCCCACATGAACATTGCGGGGGAAACACCTGAAGCGGCTTGGGCGGCATGGCAAATGGCGCCAGCCACGGACGCGCGTTCCCGGTCCGGGCGGCCCCGCCGACGCGGCACCAAGCGCGGCGTGATAGCGGTGAAGGGTCGCCTGGACCGGAGATGACGCCAGCGTCCCCCCGGATCCAGGCAGGTGCCGCCTAGCTCGGAGGAAGCCGTATGACCAGCGCCAGCCTGCTCACCGACGCGTTCGGCCGGGTCCGTGAGGCCGTTCAACAGGCCGTCATGGGCCTGACCCCGGAGCAGCTCGCCTTCCGGCCCTACCCGGGAGGGAACTCGATCGCATGGCTGGTCTGGCACCTGACCCGAATCCAGGACGACCATGTCGCGGGTGCCGCGGGGACCAAGCAGGTGTGGCAGTCCGGCAACTGGGCGCCCCGGTTCGGCCTGCCGGCCGGCTCGATGGAGCACGGATACGGGCACACGCCCGACCAGGTCTCGGCGATCACCGTGGAATCAGCCGAGGTGCTCACCGCTTACTACGACGCCGTGCACGAGCGGACCATCCGGTACGTGGCCACGCTCACCGATGCCGACCTGCCGCGCATCGTGGACACGAGCTGGGATCCGCCGGTTACGCTCGCGGTCCGCCTGGTGAGTGTGATCGACGACGACCTCGAGCACGCCGGGCAGGCCGCCTACCTGCGCGGCATGATCGAGTACGGCTGACACCGGCCCGGGCTGACCTAGGCAGGGAATTACGCTGGCCCGCGCTAACGCCGACCCGGGTCGGCGGGCCGCCGCGGCCGATCAGGCCCGAGGGTTTGCCCGGTGGCTGCGGGAACCGGGCGGAACAGCCATGCCACAGCGGCGCCGGGCAGCCACGCGACCGCGTAGCCGCCCGGCGCCCTCCGGGGTGGCTCCTCCGGGGATCTTGTCCGTCATGCCGTTTCGGCAGGCAGCAGCCCGGCCTGGGAGAGCATCGCGCGGGCTCGCTCGGCGCTTCCGTCCCGGGCCACCAGGTCATACCGGGCGGCCGACAGCACGCGCAGGGAGCTGAAGTCCCGCTTGCCCCGGCTCGCCAGGTGGGCGGCGAACCCGAGGACCGCACCCCACAGCACGCCCAGGCCGGCACCCGTCGCGATTACGGCGAGCCAGGCGTGCCCGGTGGTGAACAGCCCGAACAAGATGCCGATCAGCAACCCGATCCACAGCCCCCCGACCGCGCCCGCGGCGGCGGCCCGCATTGTGGTCAGCCGCCCGGTGATCCGCTCCACCAGCCGAAGCTCGGAGCCTATGATGTCCAGTTTCTCGACCGGGAACCCGTCGTCGGAGAGCCGGTCCACAGCTTCCTGCGCGTCGGCGTAGTCGTCGAACCGGGCTACGGTGTTCCAGGCGGCGCTGATCGGGTTCACCGTGAGCCTGCCGTACAACATGGCGCTTCCTTTCCTCTCGTGCGCCGGTGTTCACCGGCGATGAGATGAGGATCGGTGCCGGGTGTGCAGGGCGGGCAGGCACCGCGTGAAGATCGGATGAAGGTGCCGGCCCGTCGCCACGGTCTTCAGCGCAGCAGGGATCTGGCGGTGGGGGCCAGGCGCAGCCGCTGTGGTCCGCCGGTGATCACCGCGGACAGGGCGGGGAGCACGCGGTCTCGCCAGGTGCCGGAGCGCTCGATCTGGTGCAGGTGGCTGCGGAGGTGAGCCTGGCTGGGGAAGCGGGCGAGCCACACGAAGACGTTCTCGCCCGTGCGGACCGGCAGCGCGGGGAAGGTGTTCTCGGCGTGCTCGGTTTGCAGGCATGCCAGCGGCACGGCTCCCGCCTCGATGAGCACCGGGCGGGCCTGGCGGTCGAAGAAGTCCGCGAACGCATGGTCGAACGGCCGGTCGCGGTGGTAGATCGTGACCAGGATGCACGACGGCGCGGCCGGGGCGTGACCGATCGGGAGCCTCTCGGCCGCCGGGGCCGGGAAGCCCGACCGCGCGGTCACCGGCCGCAGCAGCAACACGTTGTCGGAGTCGATCATCGTGGCATTGGCCCGGGCACTGTGTGCCTTCCAAGCAGGCCCGCCGTAGAAGCTGGCCAGCGCCCGGGCCCGGGAGGGCATACCGGCGAAGCCCCGGATCCACACGAACCGGTCGGGATCGTCCAGATCGCGGAACTGGCCCACGATCGCCATGCCGGTCGCCTCCTGGCTCTCGACGAACTCCCGGTCGAACAGGTCGATCAACACATCTCGCTGGCCGGGCCGCAGCGTGTACTGCCGCAGCTCGACGACCGGGTAGCGTACGGCGCTCATTGATGTGCCCTCCTTGATAGAACAAATCTTGTTACAACAAATCCCGCGCGGAATCCCGCTCCGCTCACAGTCGCCTAGCGCACTTGCAGCGTTTCGCGCAGCACATCGGCCACCGAGACGAGCGCCAGTTCAGGCCGCACGGCCTGCTCGATCCCGCCGTAGACCTGGCTCAGCGCGGGGCGGATGCCCCTGCCGACCGGGCACTCAAGGTTGGGCTCGGTGTGGTGCATGCCGAATGGCGACTCCTGCCCGACGGCGTCGTAGACCTCGAGGCCGCGGATCGCCGCGCTGCTGGAAGCCGACGTGCTGTGGCGATCGAAACGGCTCGCCAGCGGCGGGGCGGCGGCCTTGTTCGAAGACCTGCACGAGACCATCGCCTGGCGCGGCGGGCGCCTGACCGCCGACGACCCGCACGACCACTCCGGCTCACTGGCCGGAGAAGGGCTGCTGCTGGTGCCGACAGTGATGGCCTGGCCCGGAGTCCGGAAGATGATCGCGCCCTACCAGCCGCAACTGGCCTACCCCGCCCGCGGCATTGCCACCTTGTGGGAGACCGGGCCACCACCAGCCCCGCGCGCCCTGGCCGCGCTCATCGAGCCCACCCGCGCCGCCATACTCACCGCCCTGACCGAACCGTCCTCCACCACCGGCCTGGCCCAGCGGCTGCAAGTCACCCCCGGCGCGGTCAGCCCGCACCTGTCGGTGCTCCGCGACGCCGGAACGGTCACCTGTTCCCGCGTCGGCCGCCAGGTGCTCTACCGGCGCACCCGCACGGGCGACACGCTGGCCGCCAGCCACTGATCTCAGCGACGCGGCACAAGTGCCACCCGGGTGCCACGACGGCTGAGCAGGTGTCACGGGAAATGAGAACCTACAGTTCCGGCCTCAGCCGGGGGCCATGTCGACGAAGCGGCTGTAGTGGCCCTGGAAGGCGACCGTCACCACGGCGGTCGGCCCGTTCCGGTGCTTGGCCACGATCAGGTCCGCCTCCCCGGCCCGGGGCGACTCCCGCTCGTAGGCGTCCTCCCGGTGCAGCAAGATCACGACGTCCGAATCCTGTTCAATGCTGTTATGGACGTTGATGCCATTCGCAACGAAATTGTGCGCACCGGCCACCGTGGCGTCATAGACCGGCTGCATGCCAAGGCTCTCCACCGAGGCAACTTCATCCCAGAAAACGTCGTTGGTGGCGATCATTTCCAGGTCAGCGTCGTCGAGGACCGAAGCGATCCTGGCCAGCCGCTCTCGGCTGGGCGCATGCTTCCACAGCGTGCTGCCACAGAACTGCGTGCCTATCGCGGCGGCGAACTCGCGATGCGTCATCTGCCGCTCGACCAGCACGCCGCGGACCCGGTCCCAGACCTCACGTGCGATGGTATCCAGGTTCGTGTTGCCCTTGACGGCCACCAGATTGGCCCGCGCCCGCTCGGCCATGACCGAACGCGCCCCGTGCACACCGACATCATCCAGGAAACGGAGCTGGTTCTCAGCGCCATAGATCAGAAGATGGTAGCAAGGGCGATAATTGCCCTTTCTTATCTCCTTGATGCGGGTCATGACATTAAAGCGCATAAGCAACTGCGCAACGTCGTCAACCAGCCGCCGGCTCGTTGAGGCGTAGTAAATCCGTGCCTGCCGTGCTCCCTCGTCCCACCAGACACAGCCATCGGTCGCCCAAAGGTGCCGCAGAAAGTACGCTATCCGCTGTTTCGTCAGGGCAAAGACCGGGTCCGGGACGAATTTCTCGTGGCTCCGCTGGCCGAAGAGCCCGTAACCGTCTAGCCAGGCCGCGATGGGGTTACGCCGACCGTGCGTCAGGTGGTACGGCGCAGGCAGCCGCAGGGTGGTGCACCGGGCGGCCGCATACTCATCCCGCACCGCGGTGATGCCAAAATGCTTGGCTGCAGAAGCTACCGCGGCCAGGTTGGCCTCATCGGTGCTGGCATACCGGATCGGCTGGTTCCTAACGAACGATCCGTCACCCAGCAGATGCGCCAGCATGATGATCTCCGGCTCGGGCATGTCGCTCGTTTCAAGCGGCCTGGGCACGTGCCGTGGCACCGCCACCCGCGAACCTGCCTGGATCTCGCCGAGCGGGCGCCAACCGTCGTAGGTCAGGAAGGGGTGATTGGCGGTGGCCTCGACCTGGCGCCCGGAGGCCAGCCGCACGCGGAACACTTCCTTGACCCCGGTGGTGAACACGTGGGTCATCGGCCGGGCGATCAGCCGCAGCCGCTCGTCCAGTGCCCAGACGGGCACGTCGCGTTCCCCGGACGCGAGCAGGCTCCCCAGGGTGACCTGGGTGCCCGTGTCGGCACGAAGCACCCGGGTCTCGGCGGTCAGGCAGCCCGACTCACGCAGGTCGGACAGCAGCGGGCGCTTGTCGTTGCGCTGTTCGGGACCGCGGTTGAGCTGGGAGATGGCCACGACGGGCACGTCGATTTCCTTGGCGAGCAGCTTCAGCGACCGGGACATGTCAGAAACCTCCTGCTGCCGGTTCTCCACCCGCTTGGGCGAGCTCATCAGCTGCAGGTAGTCGACGATGACCAGGCGCAGGTTGTGCCGCTGCTTGAGGCGGCGGCACTTCGCCCGGATCTCCATCAGCGACATGTTCGGTGAGTCGTCGATGAACAGCGGCGCGTCCACCACCTCGCTCATCCGACGGGCCAGCCTGGTCCAGTCGTCCTCGCCCATCTGGCCGGTGCGCATGGCGTGCAGCGGCACCCGGGCCTCCGCCGAGAGCAGCCGCATAGTGATCTCGTTACGGCTCATCTCCAGGCTGAACATGACCGTGGTCAGCCCATGCTTCAACGATGCCGCCCGGGCAAGATCCAAAGCCAGCGTTGAGTTGTGGGTCGGGATCATGCTGCGTCCCGCCAGGTACAGGCTGTCGGCACTGTCCACCTGGACACAGCGGACCGGCCGGGAGGGCACAGCACGGACAGCCACGATGTAGCGCCACCGGGTCCGCTGGGGGTCGTGACGCAGCCGTTCCTTGTGCAGGATGTGCTTGCGGTCGAGCCAGAACACCCTGTCCGGCGTCGTGAAGTTGACCATGTAGCACGTCGAGGAAGCCTCGCTGCGGCCCTTGACCCGCTTCGTGCTCATCGAGCACCGGTAACCGAGGCTGGCGACGAGTTCCCGTGCGCCCTCCGCCAATTCCTGCCTCGTCACCGCCAGCTGAATGGATCCCGTACTGGTCACGGTCCCATCGGTGTCGAGGATGCCGGCCAGCAGGGCGCGCCGCTGCGGCTCGGAGCCGCGGAGGTAGCTGAGCGGGATGCACTTGTTCCCCAGGACCCCGAGCGTGCGCAGGACAGCCTGCACGGTGCCGTCGGATGTACCGGAAAACGCCATCTGGTAGCGATGCCGCGTCTCCCGCGACATTGCGACAAGCCCGGACGCCTCGACTCGCATGACGATCTCGGGGTCGCCGGCAGTGAAGCCCGCGCTGCCCGGCGCTCCACCGCCAAGCCATACGCCTAGGGCATACGGCGGAATTGGCAGGTCAGCGTCGGGCAGATCCAGAGGCTGGGGCACGCACACCGCGTGATTGGGCCGACGGTCAGCGGTAGGGCAGCGGAGCGTCCTGGCGATCTGCTCCGTCGTTACGACCTCGGGCGGGACCGGACCGGCGAACTCGCGGGCGCGGCCACGGGTCTGCGCGTCATAGCGCCGGGCGCGCCTGGTCCAGGTGAGCCACTGGTGCTGGCCGTCCGCGACAATGATCTCCCCGTCGGAGAACTCGACCTCGTAGCAGGGGCGCCCGTGCATCACCTCGGTGGCCGCGACAACGGTCACCGGCCGCCCGTCCGCCCCGAGCAACTGCTCCCCGACGGCGATCTCCCGCATGGTGGTCCACCCGGCCGGCGTCGGCAGGAGGGTGTCCAGGGCCAGCGCCTTGCCGATGGCCGGCCTGGCCGCGATGACGACCATCTGGCCGGGGTGCAGGCCGTTGGTGAGCGAGTCGAGGTCGCCGAAACCGGTCGGCACGCCGGTCATCACGCCGCCGCGCGAGCCGATCGCCTCGATCTCGTCCAGCGCGCCCGGCATGATGTCCGCCAGCGGCAGGTAGTCCTCGCTGACTCGGCGGTCGGTGACCCCGTAGATCTCCGCCTCGGCCCGGTCCACGAGTTCGTCGGCGTCCCCGTCGCCGGTGTAGCCAAGCTGCACGATCCGGGTGCCCGCCTCCACCAGGCGGCGCAGGATGGCGCGCTCCCTGACGATCCTGGCGTAGTAGCCGGCGTTGGCTGCGGTCGGCACCGAGGCGAGCAGCGTGTGCAGGTAGGCACCCCCGCCGACGCGCGCCAGCTCGCCGCGCTTGGCCAGCAGGTCGCTGACGGTCACCGGGTCCGCGGGCTCGCCACGGCCGTACAGCTCCAGGATCGCCTCGTGCACGAGCTGGTGCGCGGGCCGGTAGTGGTCGAGGGGGGTGATCACCTCCATCACGTCGGAGATGGCATCCTTGGACATCAGCATCCCGCCGAGGACGCACTGCTCGGCGGCCAGGTCGTGCGGCGGGGTACGCTCGAACTCCCCGCCACGGGGGGCGAGTTCAGCGACGCTCATGACGACCCACCTCCCCGTCTCGCGGATGCCTGGACGAGCCCCCGCTGCCGTGCTCTGCATCCGTTCTAGCGACCGGTTCGGACAGTCTTCTGCGGCCTGCGGCCTGCGTCCAATCGCGCTGTGCACAGGTCTGTGGACAGCCTGTGCAGACACGCCGCTCTCCCTGTGCGCGGGCTGGGGATGACACTGAGGACAAGGACGAACGATTGGCCCGCGGAACCCTCACTACCAGCGGTAATGCCGTCCACCGGGTGTGTGAGGAAAAAACTTCGTGCGGCCGGATCGTCCACACGAGGCTCATCGTTGTCCACAGGCGAAATGTCGTGATGGGCCAGCCCGCCGGCGTGTCGGGCCGTTCCGGGGGCGGCGCGGCGTGGCTAGCCCCACGGCGCGGCGGCGGGCCCAGGGGCCGACGGGCCCAGCCAGGCGCCCCGGCGCGACCAGCCAGGCACCCCAGGGCGGCCAGCCAGAAGGCACCGCAGCGGTGCCGGGCAGGCGCCGCGGGGGCGTTACCGGGTACCCGGCGGGCACGGCATCCGCCCGCGAAATATGGATGTTCCCGGAGGGCGGAATGCCTCACGATCATGACTTCGGCTGCCTAGGCTTCGATCATGTGTTCGACTCTGGAGGCACGGCTCGCGATGCTGCGGGCCGCCATCGATGAGGTGGCCCTTGCCGCGCGTTTCGGCCAGCCCGGGCACGCCTGGCCCGAGGACCTCGCCGAGCGGCTGGCCGGCCTTTGGGGGATGATCGCGGAACTCGACCCGGCGCTGGCCGCGCGGCTGCGCGGTTACGGCCCGGACACCCGGTTATCCGGGCATCCGGGCCGTGACGGCGGACGTCAGTTTCCGACGATCTCGATTTCGATCGTGGCGGTCAGCTCGGGGTGCAGCCGCACCCGCACCTGGTGTGCCCCGATGGTCTTGATCGGGCTGGGCACCTCGATCCGGCGCCGGTCCAGTTCGGGCCCGCCTGCGGCGCGCACCGCGTCCGCGATGTCCGAGGGGCTGACCGAGCCGAACAGCCGCCCGGTGTTGCCCGCCTTGGTGGCCAGCCGCACCTTGAGTGCGCCCAGGCGGCCCGCGGCCTCCTTGGCGTCGTCAAGGCCGCGGATGTCCCGGGCCGCGCGGGCCCGCTTGATCAGGTCGACCTGCTTCTCCGCGCCACGCGTCCAGCGCAGGGCGAGGCCACGGGGGACCAGGTAGTTGCGGCCGTAACCGCCGGCCACCTCGACCACGTCGCCGGGGGCGCCCAGGCCGGTGACCTCCTGGGTGAGGATCAGCTTCATCGGCATGCGACTCATCGACTGCTCTCCTTCGCGCTACCGGGGCGTGCTCGTGTAGGGCAGCATCGCCATCTCCCGCGCGTTCTTGATCGCCGTGGCGACGTCGCGCTGGTGCTGGGTGCAGTTGCCGGTCACGCGCCTGGCCCGGATCTTGCCGCGGTCGGAGATGAACTTCCGCAGCAGCGGAGTGTCCTTGTAGTCGACGTAGGCGATCTTCTCCTGGCAGAACAGGCAGACTTTCTTTCTTGGCTTACGGATGGGTGCTTTCGCCATCGTGGTGCTCCTGTGAGAGCCCCGCACTCGGCGGGGATGGTGATGTGGTTCGGGCAAGGGACTAGAAGGGTGGCTCGTCGGGCGCGTCGCCGCCGCCGAAGCCGTCGGACGGTTCCGCGGTCCACGGATCCTCGGCCGGCCGCGAGCCGCCGCCGCTGAACCCGCCGCCACCGCCGCCCTGGCCCTGGCCGGCGAAGTTGCCGCCCGAGCGGTTGGACTTGACGACCTTGGCGGAGGCGTTCCGCAGCGACGGGCCGACCTCGTCGACCTCGATCTCGTAAACGGTGCGCTTCTCGCCTTCTCTGGTCTCGTAAGACCGCTGGCGCAGCCGCCCGTTGACGATGACGCGCATCCCCCGCTGCAGGCTCTCGGCGACGTTCTCCGCCGCCTGCCGCCACACGTTGCAGGTCAGGAAGAGGCTGTCGCCGTCCTTCCACTCGCCGGTGGTGTTGTCGCGGAAGCGCGGCGTGGAGGCCACCCGGAAGGTGGCGACCGCCTGGCCCGTGGGGGTGTAGCGCAGTTCGGGGTCGCCGACCAGGTTGCCGACGATTGTGATCTGGGTGTCACCTGCTGCCATCGGAGACTCCGGTCCTGAGGGATTGTTCAGTAACGACGCTACCGGGAGGGTCTGTCAGTGCTGCTCCACGCGCATGACCTTGGTGCGCAGAACCGCCTCGTTCAGGCCGAGCTGACGGTCGAGTTCGGCGACGGAGTCGGGCATGGCCTTCATGTCGATGACCGCGTAGATGCCCTCGGACCGCTTGTCGATCTCGTAGGCGAGGCGCCGGCGGCCCCACACGTCCACCTTGTCCACGCTGCCGCCCCCCGTGGTCACCACGGTCAGGAACTGCTCCAGGGATGGCTGGACGGTGCCTTCCTCGAGACTGGGGTCGAGGATGATCATCATCTCGTAATGACGCATGAACGGAACTGCCCCCTTTGGACTGGCGGCCACGGTCTCTCCGTGGCAGGAGGTACTGCATCAGCGAGGGCCAGGCACGTGCTGGCGGGATGCAGGGGCTTAGCTTACCAGCCCCGGAGGAGCGCTCGGGCGGTACGGGAAGAGCCCGGCCGCCCGCCGCGGGCGAAGGGTTCCCCGCGGTGCCGCGCGGGAACAATCCTCCTCGACCAGAGGGGATCTGAGACAACCAGCAGGGGATGTGAAAAGGGTGGCCGATATGCCGGAAGCCGCCAGCGCCCGCCCCCGTTCGCACCTGACCCTGAACAGTGACGGCCAGCGGCATCCGCTGGAGAACAGCCTCTCCGTGTTCACCCTGGTCACCGGGCTGGGCGCGTTCGCGGCCGGCTGGGTGGTCAGCCTGCACCTGCTCGCCACCGTGGCAGGCCTGGCGAGCTTGGCCGTGGGTCTCTACGCGCAGCTGATCTCGGCGACCCGTCCGGAGCGGATGATCATCGTCACCGGGCTGGTGGCCGCGTTCGTCGGCGTCGCCCTCGGCCTGGGGCACGGCGGCTTCTCCCCCTGAGCCCGTCACGGAGTCGTAGCCCTGCTCTACGCTCGGGGGCATGGCTCGTATCGGCGCCCACGACCGCGAAGGTGAACCGCTGACGGTGGCGACCGCCACCGGATCCGAGGTCATCCAGTTCTTCCTCGGCGACCCGCAGGGCTGGGGCGCGCCGACCTTCCCCGGCGGTGACGCGGGCAAGCTGCGCGACGCGCTCGCCGAGGCGGGCCTGGAGGTCTTCATCCACGCGCCGTACGGGATCAACGTGGCCAGCGCGAACAACCGGATCCGGATCCCCAGCCGCAAGCTGCTGAGCCAGCAGCTCGCCGCGGCGGCCGCGGTCGGGGCCAAGGGCCTGATCGTGCACGGCGGCCACGTCACCGGCGGCACCGACGAGGGCGAGGGCTACGCCAACTGGCGCAAGGCGGTCGAGCGGATCGAACGGCCGATCCCGCTGCTGATCGAGAACACCGCGGGCGGCGACCACGCGATGGCCCGCGGCCTGCCCGCCCTCGAGCGCCTCTGGGATGCCGTCGGCGATCTGTCCGCGGGCGACGGCGGCGGCGCGGGCGTGATCGGATTCTGCCTGGACACCTGCCACGCCTACGCCAGTGGCGAGGACCTGGCCGGCATCGTGGACCGGGTCACCGCCACCACCGGCCGGATCGACCTGGTGCACTGCAACAACTCGCGGGACGAGTTCGGCTCCGGGCGTGACCGGCACGCCAGCATCGAGACCGGCACGATCGACCCGGAACTGCTGCTCGACGTCGTGCGCGCGGCCGGCGCACCGGTGGTCTCCGAGACCCCGGACCCGGCCGCCGACATCGCCTGGCTGCGAGAGCACCTCACGGGCTGACCGGGCCCGCCGCGGTCCGGCTCAGCACAAGCCGGTCCTCGGCGCCCGCGAGCACGCCGCCGGCCGGATCGTCGTCACCGGCCGCCCGCACCAGGTCGTGCTCGGGGTGCAGGATGTCCCTGACCACGAGCGCGGCAAGGATCACCACGGCGGCGAGCCGGGACAGCAGCGCGGCGAAGTAGACCCCGGCGCTGATGCCGCCGTCCGCCGCGGGCACCTGGCCGGCGCCGCTGGCGATCGTGATCAGGTAGGCCCAGATGGCGAAGAAGTAGGTGACCTCGGCCACCTGCCACACCGCGTACGCCCATATCCGTGGCCTCGCCAGCACCACGAGCGGGACCAGCCAGACCACATACTGCGGCGACCACACCTTGTTGCTGACCAGGAAGGCGGCCAGCACCAGGAAGAAGACCTGGGGCACCCGGGGACGCCGCGGCGCGGTGAGGATCAGGGCGCCGACGAGCACGCAGCCGGCCGCGAAGAAGGCCGCGGAGAACAGGTTCAGCGAGCCGCCGGTGAGCGAGCCGAGGAACGGCCAGTGCTCGGTCTCGAAGAAGTACCACACCGAGCCCCAGTCCGCGGCGCGCTCCTTGCTCAGCGCGTAGAAGCGGCCCCAGCCGGCCGGCGCGGCGAACGCGACCGGCAGGTTGACCACCAGCCAGGTGACCACGGTGGCCGCCGCGGTGGTCCAGAAGGCGCGCATCCGCCCGGCCCGCAGGCACAGCAACAGCAGCGGGCCGAGGAACAGCACCGGGTAGAACTTGGTCGCCACGGCCAGGCCGAGCAGCACCCCGGCCAGGACCATCCGGCGCGCGGCCCACGCCGCCATGGCGAGCGCGACCAGCGCCATCGCGATCAGGTCCCAGTTGATGAACGAGGCCAGGATAAGCCCGGGGGCCAGCGCCACCCCGAGCGCGGTCCACCGGCGGGACCGCCCGGCCAGGTATGCGGTGGCCAGCGTCCCCGCCACCGCGCACAGCGCCAGCAGCAGCACGGAGACGTCGAAGAACTCCCGCCCCCGCACGAACGGATCGGAGATGGGCCGGACCACCCAGGACGCCGCCTGCATGGCGGCGCCGATGAGCACCGGGTACTCCACCGGGTGGCCGGTGTAGGGGACCTTGCCCGCTGAGAGCTGCTCGTTGAAGTACAGCGGGTAGATGTCGGTGTAGCAGTGCGCCTGGAACTGCTTGACGTAGATGTTCCAGTCCCCGCCGCGGCAGGCCGCCTTGTTGAGGAAGCCGAGCGCGCTGCCCGCCAGGCTGGCGAGGACCAGCGCCGTGGTGGAGCCCGCGATCATGGCCGCGTGATGCTGCCACGGCTGCGGCCCCGGCCCGCGCGGGCCAGCCCCCGCGGGCGGCCCGGTCACCGTCCCCGCGTTGTCCTGCTCAGCCATCGGCCACTGCCCCCGTCCGGGCGCGCCCGGCTAACCGCCCGGCGGCGGTGGCGCTGACTTGCGTGCTCTCGATCGCCTGCTGCGCAGCCGGCTCACCACGGGCAGGGACGGCCCGGCCACTATGACCAGTGCCAGCGCCAGCGCCCCGGCGCCGGCCCCGCCGGACTTGGCAGCCGGGGAGCCCGTGGTGGCGAAGGGGTGCTTGGTCGGGGTGGCGGTCGGGGTGGGAATCCCGGTCGGGGTGCTGGTCGGCGTCGGCGTCGGCGTGGCCTGGCCGTGGCAACCGAACGGTCCCTGCCCCTGGCAGTGGTGACCGCCGCCGGTGTTGTGGTCGTGCTTCGGCTTGGGCTTGGGCAGCGTGCCGAACAGGTTCCACTTCTGCCCGTCGTCGTTGACCGGGGGGAACTGCTCCACCGGCAGGCCGTTGAAGTTCCGCGTGAAGAACTGGTGCCAGATGTACGCCGGGTACTGCCCGCCATAACCGGACATGCCGCCGACGCCGAACAGCGTCTGCACGCCCGGCGGCGGCTCGAACGCCAGGGACGCGGGGGAACTGCACTGCGACCCGAACCGCGCGGGGCAGTGCGGCTTCTCGACGAACAGGGCGTCGGCCATCGCGTACTTCGGGGTCGCGGCCATGAAGTACGCAGACTGGGACAGGTTGGTGGTCCCGGTCTTGGCGATGACCGGCTGGCCGTTGTCCAGGCCGAGGCCCGCCGCGGTGCCACCGGCACTGGTGTCGGCCGACAGCGCCCAGTCCACGTCCGCCGCCTGGCCGGCGCTGAGCACGTTGCGCTGGATGATCTTCGCCGGGACGGTCGAGTTGCCGACGATGATGTCCTTGATGACGTGCGGGCTGTGATACAGGCCATTGTCGGCGAGTGTGGCGATCGTGGTCGCCTGCTCTTCGGCCGTCAGCGACGCCTGGCCGAGCGCGATCCCCGCCTCGTCCTCCATCGGGTTTGGTCCGCCGGTCATCCCGCTGAGATGGACGTCCACGCCGAAGGCCTTGGCCATGTCGGTCACCGGGTGCCGGCGGGTCGTGGTGTTGTAGGCCACCCGGTGCCACAGGTCGGTGTAGGCGGTGTTGAGCGAGACGGCCGTCGCGGTCTGCACGTGCACCGGGCCGAAGCTGTTGTTCCCGCTCTCGTCGTTCACGACCTCGTAGTAGCCGCCGCCGGGCGGAGCCTGGTTCCCCCGCTTCGCGAGCGTCGTCGGCTGTGAGTCCGGCGGGATCCACAGCGGTGAGTCGCCGTTCAGGATGCTCGACCGGACGTTCATCCCCTGCGACACGGCGGTGGCCAGGACGTAGGTCTTGAACGAGGAGCCGACCTGGTTGCGCGACTCCAGCGCGTTGTCGTACTGGCAGTTCTTGCAGTTCTTCTTGTTGTAGTTCGGGCCGCCGTACCAGGCCAGGATGGCGCCGTTATGCACGTCCTCGAGCACCGCGCCGAAGTGGACCCACTTCGGCAGGCTCTTGCACGGGGCGGGCGCCTGCCCGGACAGGAGGGCAGGCGGCGTACAGCGCCGCATCAGGCGCTCAGCGGAGCGGGCCGTGCCGTACAGCGAGTTCATCAGGTTCTTGTTGACCGTGGTGACGACGCGCAGGCCGCCGGTGTTGATCCGGGTCAGCGAGTAGTTGTAGGTGCTCTGCAGCTCGTTCTGGACGGCCTGCATGATGTAGCCGCGATAGCCGTTCCAGGTGTTGTTCGGCGGCGGGACCACCGCGGGGAACTTCTTCAGCGCCTGCGCATAGTCCTGCGGCGACAGCGTGCCCATCTGGTCCATGGTCCGGAGCACGTACTTCCACCGGTACACCAGCCCCGCGTAGGCCTGCCCGGCCTTGGGGTTGGGACTGAACCCGTTCGGGCTCTGGATCAGCGCGGCGATCATTGCGGCCTGTGCCGGGGTGATCTTCGAGAGCTGGTTCGGCGCCAGGCCGAAGTAGTACTGTGCCGCGGCGCCGACCCCGTAGACGTTGCCGCCGAGCAGCACCGTGTTCAGGTACTGCTGGAGGATCCACTGCTTCGACTTGGCCTGGGCGAGCTTCTGCGCGACGAAGATCTCCTTGATCTTGCGGCTGGCGGTCTGCGCCGTGCCGATGTCGTTGTAGTAGTTCCGGACCAGTTGCTGGGTGATGGTGGAGCCGCCCTGCAGGTTCCCGCTGCCTGGTGAGGTCGTAGTAGGCGGCACGGAGGATGCCGGTGGGCGAGATGCCGCCCTCGTGCCAGAAGTTCTTGTCCTCCGCCGCCACCACGGCGTTGCGGAGCACCGACGGGAACTGGCCGTAGCTCAGGATTATCCGGTTGGTGCTGCCGAACTGGCCCACCTGGGTCTTGCCGTCGCTGAAGTAGACCTTTGACGCCTGCTGCTGGACGGCCGTCTGGACGTTGGGGATCGGGGTCTTGGAGTACGCGTACGCCACCCCGGTGGCGGCAAGGATGGTGAACGCGCCGAACACGGCCGCGACCACGGTCAGCGCCTTCTTCCAGGTCCAGTGCCGCCACCAGCTGCCCTTGCGGCGCGGCTCGCGGCCGTCCGGCCCGTCCGGCCCGCCCCAGTCGCCGCCGCCGGGGCCGCCCCGGCGGCGCGATGGCCGGTGCTCTGGCTGGTCCCAGTCGCCTTCTACGCCGTTGCGGCGCAGCCGCTCGCGCAGGTCGTCCCTGATGTCACGGACGCCGGTGCCGAACCGGGACGTGCCGCGGGTCCGGGTGGCGCCCCGCCGCCCCCAGGGGCTCTCGCTGCCGTCCCTGGCCCCGGAACGGCCGTCCGGGCCCGGCGCGCCGCCGCCCGGTGGGTACAGGTCATCCCGGACCCCGCTGCGGCCGCCGCTGGCCGCGGCCGTTCCGCCGCGGCGCGGCGATCCGCCGCCGCGCAGGGCTCCCCGCGATGACCGGTTCGAGTGCTGGCCGCCGGCCCGGCCTGGCCGGTATGGTGCGGGAAAATCTCGGTTACTCACGCGTCCTCGCTGGTTGGGTGAGCCAGTCGCGGGCGGGGTAGCCAACCCACCGCGGTTTACCGTACCTGGCGGTGCACGGCATCGTGCATGTTCGCCACCTTGCCGCGTGGCCCTGCCTCGCGCCCCGGGGGAATCATCCCCGGGCCAGGTACTTTAACTCGTCTTGCTGGCTGTTTGGGACCCGGACTGGCCACGCCGGGCGCGCGGCTCGCCCGTGCCAAGGACGTAGGACGAAGCGAGGTGGTTCCAGCCACAACTTTGGCAGACCTCGACGACGTACGCCCGGAACTCCCCATATTCCGTGGCCATCTCGGCCAGTTCGCCTGCCTGCTTCACCCGGCCCTCATACCGCCCCAGTTCGTCCCCGTACACGTAGGTCACGTGGGTGAGCCGGGCCCGGCGGCAGATCGGGCACCTGGTCTGCGTCGCCTCGCCGTGGAACTTCGCGGCACGGAGCAGGTACGGATGCGCGTCGCAGACGTCCGCGACGGTGGTGTGGCCAGCGAGCACCGACGCGAGCGTTGCCCGGCGGGCAAGCGCGTAATCGACCACGCATCTCCTGGGTGCCATCCCAGACAGCGTACGACGCATTCGTGACCGCGCCGAGACCTGGGCACCCGGGATCTGCCCGGGCGGGAGCGCCCGGCTGGTGCCCGCGTGGCAGGTCAGCGAACGGCCGCCGAACCGGAGGTTGCAATATCTCCCGGCTGGACATATCTTGGCGATGTATCGGTTCGATACATCGAAGCGACGTATCGCGGTGACCGGTTCGTTAACCATGACAAACCGGTCACGCGCGGCGGAAGGCTCAGGGCTGTCGTGAGCGGTCACCGGTCGGGAGTGCTCGAACTGGCCGTGCTCGGCCTGCTGCACGAGACTCCCATGCACGGTTACGAACTGCGCAAGCGGCTGAACTCGTTCCTCGGCGCGTTCCGCGCGTTCGGCTACGGCTCGCTCTACCCCTGCCTCAAGGACCTCCTCGCCCAGGGCCTGATCGCGGAGGAGCAGCCGGGCGCGCTGGGCAGCCCCCTGGCGGGCCGCCGGTCGAAGATCGTCTACCGGCTGACCGCCGAGGGCAAGGAGCGGCTGGAGCAACTGCTGGCCGAGCCCGGCCCCGCGGCGTGGGAGGACGACGGCTTCGGCGTCCGGTTCGCTTTCTTCGGCCAGACCCGCGCCGACATCAGGCTGCGGATCCTGGAGGGCCGCCGGACCAGGCTGGAGGAGCGGCTGGACGCCTTCCGTGCCGCGCTGGCGCGGACCAGGGAACGCCTGGACAGCTACACGCTCGAGCTGCACAGGCACGGCCTCGAGTCGGTCGAGCGGGAAGTCCGCTGGCTCAACGAGCTGATCGCATCGGAGCGGCAGACGGACAGTGCGGCCGGGCGGCAGTCCCCGCCCGGCGACAACGACACGTCAGCGGGCACTTCCGCGAGCTGACAGGCCGGCGCCGCCCCCGCGGCGCCGCTGGCGAAGAACAGGAGCAATCCTCATGGGTTCGGTACGAGTAGCCATCGTGGGTGTGGGCAACTGCGCAAGTTCCCTCGTCCAGGGGGTGGAGTACTACAAGGACGCCGATCCGGGGAGCCGGGTGCCGGGCCTGATGCACGTGCAGTTCGGCCCCTACCACGTGCGGGACGTGGAGTTCGTCGCGGCGTTCGACGTGGACGCCAAGAAGGTCGGGCGGGACCTGGCCGAGGCGATCGGGGCCAGCGAGAACAACACCATCAAGATCTGCGACGTGCCGCCGACCGGGATCGTCGTGCAGCGCGGGCCCACCCTGGACGGCCTGGGCCAGTTCTACGCCGAGATGATCACCGAGTCGGACGACCCGCCCGCCGATGTCGTCCAGGCGCTCCGCGACGCCCGGGCCGACGTGCTCGTGTCGTACCTGCCGGTCGGCTCGGAGCAGGCGGACCGGTACTACGCGCAGTGCGCGCTGGACGCGGGCGTCGCGTTCGTCAACGCCCTGCCGGTGTTCATCGCCTCGGACCCGCAGTGGGCCGCCAAGTTCACCGAGGCAGGCGTGCCGATCATCGGCGATGACATCAAGTCGCAGGTGGGCGCCACCATCACCCACCGGGTGCTGGCCAAGTTGTTCGAGGACAGGGGCGTGGAGCTGCTGCGCACCTACCAGCTCAACTTCGGCGGCAACATGGACTTCATGAACATGCTGGAGCGCAGCAGGCTCCAGTCCAAGAAGATCTCCAAGACCCAATCGGTCACCTCCCAGATCCCGCACGAGATGGAGAAGGCGGCCGTGCACATCGGCCCGTCCGACCACGTCCCGTGGCTGGACGACCGCAAGTGGGCCTACGTGCGGCTGGAGGGGAGGGCGTTCGGCGACGTGCCGCTCAGCCTCGAGTACAAGCTGGAGGTCTGGGACTCGCCGAACTCGGCCGGCGTGATCATCGACGCGATCCGCGCGGCCAAGATCGCCCTCGACCGCGGCATCGGCGGGCCGCTGCTGTCGGCCGCCAGCTACTTCATGAAGTCCCCGCCGGAGCAGTACGGCGACGACGCCGCGCGGGACGCGGTGGAGAAGTTCATCCGCGGCGAGGCGGCGCGCTAGAAGCCAGCCGCCAAGCCCGGCCGGCGGTGAGTTTTCGCTGAGATACGCAGCCACGTGGCCGCTCGCCGCCCGCACGCCGGCCCGGTTCCGGGGCAACCCCGCAGGCAGGCGGTGCGCCCGGCCCGGCCTTGCCCCGTTAGGCTGAGCGGGTGCCCCGCGCCTCTGTGTTGGCCGACCTGCGCTACGTGCTCGCGGAGCGGGATTTCCGGCGGCTGTTCGCGGTCCGGCTGACCTCCCAGGCGGGGGACGGGATCGTCACCGCCGGGGTCGGCACGTACGTGTTCTTCAACGCGAGCTCGTTCCCGAGCCCCGGGGCGGCGGCGACCGCGTTCGCCGTCCTGTACCTGCCGTACTCGCTCATCGGGCCGTTCGCCGGGGTGCTCATCGACCGCTGGTCGCGGCGGCAGATCCTGGTCCTTGCCGCGCTGCTCCGGTCCGCGTTCGTGCTGCTGACCGCGGCGGTCATGGCCGCCGGCGAGCGCGGCGTGCCGCTGTACGTGGCCGTGCTGCTGGTGCTGGGCGTGAACCGGTTCTTCCTGGCCTCGCTGTCCGCCGCGCTGCCGCACGTGGTGGCCGAGGACAAGCTGGTGATGGCGAACTCGGTGTCCCCGACGGTCGGCGGCATCGTCGGCGCGATCGGGGGCATCGCCGCCCTCGGCCTGAACGCGGCCACCGGCGACACCGAGCGCGGGGCCGCCATCACGCTGCTGGTGGCCGGCTGCTGCTACGTGGCGGCCAGCGGTGTCGCCGCGACCATGCGCCGCGACCTGCTCGGCCCGCAGTTCGCGCCGGGAGCGGAACCGGGGCCGCTGCTCGGCGAGGTGGACGCGGTCGTGGCCGACCTGGCGGCCGCCGCCCGGTACACCGTCAGGCACCGCGGCCCGGCGAGCGTGCTCGGCGCCACCGGCGCCGGGAAGTTCCTGTTCGGGATCTTGACGGTGCTGTCGATCCTGCTGTACCGGAACTACTTCTATCCCTCGAGCGCCCCGGTGGCCGAGGCACATGTCGTGGTGCTGGCGACGGTCTCCGCGATCGGCTTCGGCTGCGCCGCGCTGATCGTGCCGCCCGCCACCCGGCGGCTGACCAAGCGTGCCCTCATCACACTGCTGCTCGCCGCCGCCGGGGTGGTGACCGCGGCCTTTGGCGAGACGTTCAACCAGATCGCCTACCTCGCCTTCGGGTTCCTGCTGTACCTGACCGGGCAGGGCGTGGCCATCTGCGCGACCACGGTGCTGCAGGAGGAGGTCGAGGACGCCTACCGGGGCCGGCTGTTCGCCTTCTACGACGTGGCGTTCAACGTCTCGCTCGCCGCCGGGGCGATCGTCAGCGCGGCATTCATGCCGGTCAACGGGAGATCACCGGTGATCATCGGTGCGGTCGCGGCCGGGTGGGTCGTGGCCGCGGCCGGCTACTGGCTGCTCAGCCGTCAGCCCGCGCCGGTCTCCTCCGGCGGTCCCGGCACCTCGAGGCCCGCCTCCCCGGCCCAGCGCAGCAACTCCTGAGCGGCCCGCTGACGGCCGAGCGGGCCGTGCTCCATCCGCAGTTCGAGCAGGTACCGGTAGGCCTCGCCGACCAGCGGCCCCTGCCGCAGGCCGAGGAGTTCCATGATCTCTGTGCCGTTCAGGTCCGGCCTGATCCTGTCCAGTTCCTCCTGCACCGACAGCGCCGCGATCCGCTGCTCCAGGTCGTCGTAGGCACGTTCCAGGCGCTGCGCCTTGGCCTTATTCCTTGTCGTGCAGTCCGCTCTGGTCAGCACGTGCAGCCGGGTCAGCAGGTGCCCCGCGTCCCGCACGTAACGCCGGACGGCGGAATCGGTCCACTCCCCCTCGCCGTAGCCGTGGAACCGCAGGTGCAGTGCGACCAGCTCGGATACGTCCGCCACCACCGCGCCGGGGAAGCGCAGCGCGGTCAGCCGCTCCCTGGCCATCGCCGCCCCGACCACCTCGTGATGGTAGAAGGCCACCCGGCCCCCGGGGCCGGGCAGCTTGCGGCGCGTCTTGGGCTTGCCGATGTCATGCAGCAGCGCCGCCAGCCGGACCACCAGGTCGTTCTCCAGGCCGTAGGCGGCCTCCAGGGTGGTCGCCCGGGCCAGGACGGTGAGGGTGTGCTGGTACACGTCCTTGTGCCGGAAGTGCTCGTCCCGCTCCAGCCGGAGCCTGGGCACCTCGGGCAGGACGTACTCCGCGACCCCGGTGTCCACGAGCACCGATATCCCGCGCACCGGCCCGTCGGGGCCGGGCGAGCAGATCAGCTTGGTCAGCTCGGCGCTGATCCGTTCCGCCGACACCACCGACAGCCGGCCCGCCATCGCGGTCATCGCCGCCTGCACCTCGGGCACCACGGCGAAACCGAGTTGCGCGGCGAACCGGGCCGCACGGAGCATCCGCAGCGCGTCGTCGTTGAACGAGTCCTCCGGCCTCCCCGGCGTGCGCAGCACCTTGGCCCTCAGGTCGCGCAGGCCGCCGAACGGGTCCACCAGTTCCAGCGACGGCAGCCGCGCCGCGATCGCGTTGACCGTGAAGTCGCGCCGGGACAGGTCCGCCTCCAGCGACCGGCCGTAGGTCACCCCCGGCTTGCGCGAGCCCGGCTGGTACTCCTCGCTGCGGTAGGTGGTGATCTCACAGACCGTGCTGCCCTTGCGCAGGCCCACGGTGCCGAACTCGATCCCGGTCTCCCAGATCTTGTCGGCCCACGCCGCCGCGATCTCCCGCACCTGCGCGGGCCGCGCATCGGTGGCCAGGTCCAGGTCACCGCTGCTGCGGCGCAGGAAGACGTCCCTTACCGACCCGCCGACCAGGGACAGCTCGTGGCCGCCCGCGGCGAACAGGCGCGCCAGGCCGGTCACGGCCGCCGCCGGCTCACGCAGCAGCGCGGCAGCGGCACGGCGCTGGTGCGGGGTGAGATCAGAGGAATCCGGCACGGCACGAGGGTAGGGGCTCGCGGCTGTCTAGCGAAAATGGAAGGGCATGCCGGCGGACCTGCGCCGGGCGGGCCGCACCGGCCGGGAAGGCCGCCAGGTCCCCCCGGCGATGATCGCGGGGCGTAAGCGGCAGCCGACGATCGGCAATAGCATTCGAGGCATGGCGTGTCAGCGGCCGGGCCAAGTCCCCGTGACGGAGGAACGGGGACTTGGGCCACCGGGAGGTCCGGGCCGTGGGGCCCGGGGGCTTGCCCCCGGGGGGGCGGAGCGCTCCCCCGGGCTAGCACGGCGCCTTGGGGGGTTCCAGGGGGGTCGCTCCCCCGGGCTAGCACGCGCGGTGGGGCCTGCCGGCTTGCCGGCCAGGCGCCATCGGCGCCCCGGGGGGTTCCAGGGGGGTCGCTCCCCCGGGCTAGCACGGCACCGGGACCGGCGATGATCCGGCGGTGCCTCCGGCTCGCGGCCCTGGCCCTGGCCACGGCGCTCGGCGCCGGGTGGCTCGCGGCCGGGCCCGCGGCGGCGGCACCGGCCACCGGCGCCGGGACGGCCAGCGCCGCGGCGGCCGGCCGGGCCGGGGCGCGGCCGCACCCGTGGATCGCGATCACGTCGCTGAGCCCGACGATCGCGGCGCCCAAGGGGAAGGTCACCGTCTCGGGGATCGTCGCCAACCCGACGTCCGCCCCGCTGCAGGGCCTGTCGGTGCAGCTCTGGTCCTCGGCTGTCGCCTTGTCCGGCCGCGGGTCGATGCACAGCTACCTGACCGCGGCGAGCGCCGCCGGCCTGGAGACCCAGGTGCCCGGCGCGCAGGTCCCCCTGCCCGGCCGGGTGCCCCCGCACGGGACCCAGCACTGGACGCTGACGCTGGATGTCACCCAGACGGGGATGCGCACGTTCGGCGTGTACCCGCTCGCGGCCCAGCTCACCGGCGCCGGCACGGTGCTTGACGTGGCCCGCACCTTCCTGCCGTTCTGGCCGGGGAAGCCGGCGCGGCACTCGGTCAAGCCGCTGACCATCGGCTGGGTGTGGCCGCTCATCGACACCCCGCAGCGTGGTGCCTGCCCGGCACTGCTCAGCAACGAGCTCGCGGGCAGCGTGGCATCCGACGGCCGGCTCAACTCGCTGCTGGCGGCCGGCCAGTCCGCCGACGGCCGCCGCGCCATGCTCACCTGGGCGATCGACCCGGCACTGCTCAGCGATGTCTCGGTGATGAAACAGCCCTACCTGGTGGGCGCCCGCGCGGACTGCACCGACGGGAAGCCCGAGCGGGCCAGCGGCGCCGCGGCCGCATGGCTCAGCGGCGTGCGTGGCGTGACCGGGCAGCAGGACTTCTTCCTCACCCCCTACGCCGACGTGGACATGGCCGCGATGGCCCACCGCGGCCTCGATGGCCAGATCACCGCCGCGCTCGCCGACGGCAGCCTCCCCGCGCAGAAGCTGCTCGGCTGGACGCAGCGCGCCACCCCCGCCCTGCCCGGCGTGCTGGCCTGGCCGGCCGGCGGGGTGGCGGACTACGGCGTGCTCGAGGAACTGGCCGGGCAGCAGCACGTCCGGGTGATAATCCTGGACAGCAAGCTGATGCCGCCGGTCACCCCGGTCAGCTACACGCCCACGGCGGTCGCCACCACGCCGAACAGGCTCGGCGGCCAGATGAACGTCCTGCTGGCCGACCACCAGATCACCCAGATCCTGGCGGAGCGGCGCAACCAGATCCCCGGCGTGGTGCCCGGCCCCAGCGCCATGCCGGCCAGCGCCCGGGGCCTGATCAGGCAGGCCGCCGCGTTCGGGAAGGAGCAGTGGTTCCTCGCCGAGACGGCGATGATCGCCGCCGAGCCCGCGGGCACCGCCCGCTCGGTGGTGGCCGCCCCGCCCCGCCGCTGGGACCCGTCGCTGAGCCTGGCCGACGCGCTGCTGGCCGAGACGGCCAGCGCTCCCTGGCTGCGCCCGGCCACCCTGGCCAGCATGGTCGCCGCCGGCCCGGAGCCGGGATCGCCGGCCCGGCGGGCGCCGCCGCTGCACCTGGTCAGCCGCGGCGAGCTGACCGGGGCGCTGCTGCGGCAGGTGCGCAATTCGCTCGCCGTCCAGGTCCATCTGCTGGACAGCATCCTCACCAAGGGCGGCCAGGGCTACCTGTCCACCGCCGTGGCCGCGGTGGAGTCCTCCGCCTGGCGCGGCGGCAGGCGGGCACAGCGGCCGGCCGCGCAGTTGCTCCGCCGCGAGCTGGCCTTCGTCGAGGGGAAGCTGCGGCAGGTCAGGATCGTCGGCTCGTCCCGCGTCACGCTCGGCGGCAAGGCCGGCGATGTGCCCGTGTCGGTAAGGAACAACCTGCCCCAAGCGGTCACGGTCCAGCTCAAGGCGAGCGCGCCACACGAGGACCACGTGACGATCGGGCCCTACAAGCCGACGATCACGGTGCTGGGCAAGAGCCAGGTGACGGTCCGGATCCCGGTGAAGGCCGCGGCCGCCGGGTCCACGACGCTCACCCTGCGGCTGACCACCCCGGAGGGAGCCGCCCTGCCGGGCAATCCGGCGAGCCTGACCGTGACCGCGACCCACTTCGGCACCCTGGCGATCGTCATCATCAGCGTCGCCCTGGTGGTGTTCGTGCTCTCCGCCGCGGCCCGGGCGATCCGCCGCGGCGGCCCGCAGGAGGGCGGCGCCGGCGCGGAGGCGGAAGACCTGGACCCCATGCCGAGCCCGCGCGATCCGGCATCTGGAGGTGATGAACCCGGTAGCGTCGGTTCGGGGACCGCGGACGAACGTCAGCCAGCGAAGGAGGACGATGAGCACGCCACCGCCCCGGGCGGGGCAGACCGCCGCTGACGTCACCGGGCAGGCGGCTGGCCGCGACCGCCAGGCACCCGGGCCGTACGGCACCGACCGGATCCCGGCGGACGTGCCGCCCCCGGCCCGGCCCGGGCAGGGCACCGCGCCCGGCCAGGCACCGGCCCGTCCCGCGCAGCCCCGTCACGAGGACGTGAACGTCGTCCGCTCCAGCGGTGTGATGGCCCTGGGCACCCTCGCCTCCCGCGGTACCGGCTTCCTCCGCACGCTCGTCCTCGCCTACGTGCTTGGCGTCGCCGCGGTCTCGACCGCGTACAACAACGCGAACACGCTGCCCAACGCGGTCTACGACCTGATGCTCGGCGGCATCCTGACCAGCGTCGTGGTGCCGCTGCTCGTCAATGCCGCCAAGCGGGACGCCGACGGGGGCGAGGCCTACGATCAGCGCATGTTCACGCTGGCCACGCTGGCGCTGGCCGCGCTGACCCTGGTCGCCACGCTGGCGGCCGGCCTGCTGGTGGACCTGTACGCGCACGACCTCACCGGCGCCGAGCACCACCTCACCGTGATCTTCGCGTTCTTCTTCATCCCGCAGATCTTCTTCTACGGGGTGAGCTCGCTGGCCGGCGGGGTGCTGAACGCCCGCGGGCATTTCGCGGCGCCCATGTGGACCCCGGTCATCAACAACCTCGTGGTGATCGTCGTCCTGGTGCTGTTCATCGCGGTCGGCGGCACCGGGTCGTCCGCGTCCGCGATCAGCACCGGCCAGATCCAGTTGCTCGGCATCGGCACCACGCTCGGCATCGTGCTGCAGACCGTGGCGCTGATCCCGTTCCTGCGCCGGGTGGGGTTCCGCTGGCGCCCGCGGTACGACTTCCGCCGGGACGAGGTGGCCGAGATCATGCGGATGGCCGCCCCGCTGTTCGGCTACATCCTCACCACGCAGGTCTCCTTCCTGGTGGTGCAGAACGTGGCCAACGCGGCCTGGAAGCACGCGCCCTACGACGGGTTCCCCACCTACAGCTACGCCTGGCAGTTGTTCCAGATGCCCTACGCGATCGTCGGCATCTCGGTGATCACCGCGCTGCTGCCGCGGATGAGCGCGCACGCCGCGGAGCGCAGGTTCGCCGAGGTCAAGCTGGACTTCTCCGGTGGCGTGCGGCTGTCCTCGGTGGTCGTGGTGCCCGCGTCGCTGTACCTCCTCGTGCTGGGCGCGCCGTTCGCCGAGGCGCTGTTCGGGTACGGCCACACCTCGGCCACCGACGCGAAGTACATCGGCGCGGTGTTCGGGATCTTCTCCCTCGGCCTGGTCCCGTACATGATGTTCCAGCTCATGCTCCGGGTGTTCTACGCGATGCACGACAGCAGGACCCCGATGTACATCGGGGTCGCGGTGATGATCACCAACATCGCCATGAGCCTGGTCTCACTCGCGGCGCTGCCCGTCGGCCACGTGGTGCAGGGGGTGGCCGCCGCGTTCGGGCTGGCCAACCTGGTCGGCACGATCGTCGCATGGCGCGTGCTGTCCCGGCGGATGCGCGGGCTGTACGGGCGGCTGATCTCCATCAGCCTGGTCCGGATGCACCTGGCGGCCATCCCCGGCGCGATCTTCGCGCTGGCGGTCTCCTTCGCCGTCGGCGTCATCCTCGCCCCCGGCCCCGCGTTCGGCATCATCACGGTCATCATCGGCGGCAGCGGCGCGCTGCTGTTGTACGTGTTGTTCGCCAGGGCGCTCGGCGTCACCGAGCTGACCGAGCTCGGCAGCGGGCTGCGGACGAGGCTCCGGCGGTGAGGCGGCCGGGAACCCGGGCCGTGCCCGAGTCACCGACAGGTAACGGTTTGCGCGGGCGGCCGGCACGGGCTTCGGCCCGCTGGTACGCGCGGCCTACCATGGTGATGGCAGCAATCGTGATGGGCGTCGGATTGCCTGCCACCCCGGGGGCGTGGAAGGAGGGTCGAGGGCCTGCGCCGCTCTTGACTGCATGTAAATGAGCACCTTCATCTCGGAACCGGGCACCCGCCTCGGCGGGCGGTACCGGCTCGAAGACCGGGTCAACGCCAGCGGCGGTTGGGCGGCCTGGAAGGCGATCGATGAGACGCTCGCCAGGGCCGTGACCGTGCTGACGTTCGCCCGCGGCTTCCCGCGCATCACCGACGTGGTGACCGCGGCACGGGCGGCGAGCCGGCTCACCGATGCCCGGCTGGCGCAGGTGTTCGACGTAGAAGAGGACTGGGACCACGCCTACGTGGTGATGGAGTGGGTGGCCGGGGACTCCCTGGAGGACCTGCTCGCCGACGGGCCGCTCGACCCCGGCCAGGGTGCGGAGATCATCGCCCAGGGCGCCGAGGCGCTCGCCGTCGCGCACGCCGCGGGCGTCGCGCACCTGTGCCTCAACCCCGACTCACTGCGCTGGACGGCGGGCGGCGGAGTGAAGGTCATCGGCATCGGCATCGACGCCGCCCTGGCCGGAGTCACCGCCGACGACCCGGCCCAGGCCGACACCGACGGCCTGGGCAAGCTGCTCTACGCCGCGCTGACCGCGCACTGGCCGGGCGGCGACTGGCCGTCGCTGCCACCGGCGCCCGAGGTGGACGGGCACCCGTGCAGCCCGCGGCAGGTGCGGGCCGGCGTGCCAGCCGGGATCGACGACGTCGCCTGCCGGGTTCTCTACCAGCACATGGCCGGCGGCACCCCCACGATCACCACGCCCGCCACGCTGGCCATCGCGCTGAACCGGGTGATACCCGCGCCGGCCGCGCCGCCGCCCGCGCCGCACCGGGGGTATGCCACCGGGACCGGGCCCGCCATGCTCGCCCCCGGCCCGCCCTACCGGCAGCGCGGCGGGCCGCCGCGCCGGGCCGCCCGCGGCCGGGACGGCATGGCCGGCCGCAGCGGCAGTGGCGGTGGCGGCCGGGCCCTGGCGGTCGTCGCCGCGGTGCTTGTGCTCGGGGTGATCGGCGTCGCCGTGTGGGCGTTCAGCCAGCACGGTTCGGCGCCGCCGGCCGGCGCCAAGCACTCCCACAGCGCCTCACCGAGCAACACGCCCTCGGCGGTGCTGCAACCGTCCAGCGCGGTCGTGTTCGGGCCAAACCACGGCGACAACGCGAGCCAGGCCGGGCTGGCGATCGACAGTTCCCCGGGCACGGACTGGACGACCGACTCGTACCAAGGGTCGCCGCACTTCGGCAACCTGTACGGCGCCACCGGCCTGATGCTGGACATGGGCAGGCGGGTCGACGTGTCGTCGGTGACGGTGACCTTCGGGAGCATGCCCGGCACGCATGTCCGCGTCGAGATCGGCAACACCGGGACGGGGACCGGCTTGGCGCCGCCGCCCGGGTTCACCACGCTGGACCACTCGAGCAACGCGGTCGGCCAGGTCACCTTCACCGGCCACAGCACGGCATCCGGCCAGTTCATCCTGATCTGGTTCACCAAGCTCGCGCCGCAGTCCGGCCAGTCCGGGCACTACCGGGCGGATGTCTTCAACGTCGTCGTGCGAGGCTCGTCCTGACGCCCCTCCCCGGGGAACAGCCGCCCGATGCCGAACTGCTCCGGCGGCACGTCGATGGCGACAACGACGCGTTCAGCCTGCTGTTCACCCGCCACAAGGACCGGCTGTGGGCGGTGGCGGTCCGCACGCTGGGGGACGCCGAGGAGGCCGCCGACGCCCTTCAGGACGCGATGATCTCCGCGTTCCGCCAAGCCAGCGGGTTCCGCGGCGACTCCGCGGTGACGACCTGGCTGCACCGCATCGTGGTCAACGCCTGCCTTGACCGGCTCCGGCGCCGGGCGGCCCGGCCCACCGTCAGCGGCCTGGACGAACGCGCCATGGACGTGCTCTCCCCCGGCCCGCCCGGCCCGGACGCCGCGGCCAGCACGGAGACCTCGCTCGATGTCATCGCCGCGCTGCGGACCCTGCCGCCCGATCAGCAGGCGGTGCTCGTGCTCGTGGACATGCTCGGGTACTCGGTAGCGGACGCCGCGGCGGTCCTTGGCATCTCGCCCGGCACGGTGAAGAGCCGTTGCGCCAGGGGCCGCGCCAGGCTGCTGCCCAGGCTGGCTCACCTGCGTGACCGGGCTGAACCGCACGCCGCAGGGGCCGCCCCGGTGCCGACGGTGCCGCAAGACGGCCCGCGGCCAGGGAACCAGCCGGCGACCCGGCGCGTCTCACCTGCGGAAGGAGGAGGTGAACCAAGGCTGTGAGAGGCCATGCCGACGCCGAGACGCTGGCGGCGTTCCATGAGGAACTGCTGTCCCGCCGCAAGGCCGGCCGGGTGTCCGCGCACCTGGCCGGGTGCCCGCGCTGCGCCGCGCTGGACGCGCAACTGGCCGAGGTCACCGCCATCCTCACCCATTCCACCGCGCCGCCGATGCCGGGCGCGCTGACCACGCGGATCGAGGCGGCGCTGGCCGCCGAGGTGGCGGCCAGGCCCGCTGCCGGCGCCGTCCCGGCCGCCGGTACTGTTCCAGCCGCCGGGGCTGTCCCGGCCGCCGGGGCGGACATCGCGGCGCAAGGCACGGGGGCACAGGGCACAGGCGCACAGGGCACCGGCGGGCGCGACGGCGCCCGGGGCGCGGGGCCACGGGCGGGACGGCCCGCGCGGGACCGGTCCTGGCTGGCGCTGCGCGTCGCGGCCGTCACCGCCGCGGTCGCCGTCATCGCGGGCGGCGGCTACGGGGTGGCGCGGCTGCTGTCCCCCGGGCACACCGCCGATACGGGCGCCGCCAACGGCGCCGCGGCGGCCCCGGCCATCACCAAGAGGGCCGCCCCGCCCCGCATGTCCACCGGCGGTGTCGGGGCGCCGGCGGGGGGGAGCTACCATTCGGCCTCGAACGGGTTGACCGCGATCCCGGTGGTCAGCAGCGGCACCAACTACCAGCCGGCCCGGCTGGCCGCACAGGCCAGCGCCGTGCTCACGGAATTCGCCCCGAATGCGCAAGCATCCGCGAGGCCGGGTCCGACCGCAGCCGGTGAGCGCAACGGGTCCACCAGCGCTTTCCCCGCCCTGGCGGCCTGCGTCTCCCACGTGGCCGGCCACCAGCGCCCGCTCCTGGTAGACGTGGCCCGCTACCAGGGCCACCCCGCCGCCATCATCGTGCTCCCCGCCACGGCCGGCACTAAGCCCCGCGTCCTGGTCATCGCCCAAGGCTGCACCGGCACCAGCGCCCACATCCTCACCAGAGCCACCCTCCCCGCCACACCCGGCTAACCCGGAACCACCCCAGCCTCCCGGAACCACCCCTGGCCCCCCGGCACGCGCTGCGCTAGCGGGCCCACCAACTCCCCGCCCGCCCCGGAACCACCCCAGCCTCCCGGAGCCACCCCAGCCTCCCCGATCCACCTCTGGCTTCCCTCCACCCCGCACGCGCTGCGCCCACCAACTCCCCACCCGTCCCCCGGAGCCCGCCCAGCCTCCCGCACCCAGCCGCCCCGAACCACCTCTCGCGTTTACCCCACCCCCGTACGGCGGGGCGCCGCAGGCTGCGGTGCTCCGGCCCCCATCCAGCCTGCCTCCGGCCCCCCATCCGGCCCCCCATCCCGCGCCCCCATCCCGCCCCATCCCGTGCTCGCGCCTTGCCGACCTCGGGAATCTTCAGGCCCTAGGATCGGTTGACGCCGGTGCCAGTCAAGCGAAAGGCAAACCAGACCGTGAGCGGCATTCACGAGGTCATCGTCATCGGATCGGGTCCCGCCGGGTACACGGCCGCGCTGTACGCCGCCCGTGCCCAGCTCAAGCCCATTGTGTTCGAGGGATCCGTCACCGCCGGCGGCGCGCTCATGAACACCACCGATGTGGAGAACTTCCCCGGCTTCCCGGGCGGGATCCAGGGCCCGGACCTGATGGACGCCATGCGCAAGCAGGCGGAGCGGTTCGGGGCCGAGCTCCGCACCGAGGACGTGACCGAGGTGGACCTGACGGCCGACCCCAAGCGGGTCATCGTCGAGGGCGAGACCTACTTGGCCCAGGCCGTGATCATCGCGACCGGGTCGCGGTACCGCGAGCTGGGCGTGCCCGGCGAGAAGCGGCTGTCCGGCCATGGCGTGTCCTGGTGCGCGACCTGCGACGGGTTCTTCTTCCGCGAGCAGGAGATCGCGGTGGTCGGCGGCGGTGACTCGGCCATGGAGGAAGCGCTGTTCCTGACCAGGTTCGCCAGCACCGTGACGGTGATCCACCGCCGGGACGCGCTGCGCGCCTCGAAGATCATGCAGGAGCGGGCCTTCGCCAACCCCAAGATCAAGTTCCGCTGGAACAGCGAGATCAGCGAGGTCCTCGGCGACAAGAAGATCACCGGCCTGCGGCTGCGGGACACGGTGACCGGCGAACAGAGCGACCTGGCCGTGGGCGGCGTGTTCGTGGCGATCGGCCACGACCCGCGCAGTGAGCTGTTCACCGGGCAGCTCGCCACCGACTCCGAGGGTTACCTGCTGGTCGAGCAGCCGTCCACCCGGACCGCCATCCCCGGCGTGTTCGCCTGCGGTGACGTGGTCGACCACACCTACCGCCAGGCGGTCACGGCGGCCGGCACCGGATGCGCGGCCGCGCTGGACGCCGAGCGCTACCTGGCGGGCGGGACGAACCCGCGGGACATGTACTGATCACAGCGGCGGAAAGCTGAAGGGAGACCAGGAAATGGGCACCAAGAAGGTGACCGATGAGACCTTCGAGGCAGACGTCTTGAAGAACGACAAGCCGGTGCTCGTGGACTACTGGGCCGAGTGGTGTGGCCCGTGCAAGATGGTCGCGCCCGTGCTGGAGGCGATCGCCGCGGAGCACGGGGACAAGCTGGACATCGTGAAGCTGAACGTAGACGAGAACCCCGTGGTCACCCAGAAGTACGGGATCCTGAACATCCCCACCCTGGGCGTATTCGCCGGCGGCGAGGTCGTCAAGGAACTCGTCGGGGCGCGGTCGAAGTCAGCCCTGCTCCGCGAACTCGCGGACTTCATCTGACGAACGCGAACGGCTCTGCGGTGATTCACCGCGGGGCCGTTTGCCTGCCCGGGAACCCGGCCGGCCGGGCGGCGGCGGTTCCCGGCTGCCCCCGCCAATACTGCCAGGGCTGTCAGGCCAGTCGTAGCGCCCGTTCCGGAGTCATCGAGCCGAGCAGGCGTTCCAGCGCGACTTCCACGTCTTCCCGCCACGACACGGTCGTTTTCAGCTCGAGCCGCAGCCGCGGGAAGTGGTGGTGCGGCCGTACCGTTTTGAAGCCGACCGCCAGTAGGTAGTCCGCGGGCAGCATGCAGGACAGCCCTTCCCCGCGCAGGTCACCGAACGCCTCGATCGCCTTGACGCCGCGGCGGGTCAGATCCTTGGCAACGCCCTGGACCAGCATCCGGCCGAGCCCGCCGCCCTGGAATTCGGCGAGAATATTGGCCGTCATCAGCAGCACCGCGTCACCGCTGACCGGGCTGGTCGGAAAGGCAACGGACCGCGGCACATACAGCGGTGGGGCATAAAGGACATATCCGGCAGGCACGCCGTCCACATAGGTTAGTTTTCCGCAGCTTCCCCATTCGAGAAGCATCGCGGAGACCCACGCCTCCTTTTCCAGCGCCGGATCACCGACCTCCTGCGCCCGGGCATGGCTTACCGGATCGAGCTCCCAGAAGACGCACTTGCGGCACTTATGCGGCAGGTCGTCCAAATTGTCGAGCGTGACGCTGGCGAGGCGGCGCGTCACCGGCACCCCTTCGTCTACAAAACGATTCTCCCGAGCGAGCCGGGCCTCCGCGCGCCAAGGGGCAGCAAATGCCCGATAGCACGAGCGGACCGCCACGAGCCCCGTACCCTGACATGGTACCCACCGACCGGGAGGAGGGATCGTGCCAACTGAGCCCGCGCGCAATGGCCGCGCCGATGAGAAGCCTCGCACAAGCCCGCCGGAGGGGCACGCCGCCTCCTCCCACGGGTCGCTGGTGGACGCGCATGTCGGCCGGTACGCCGCCCGGGCGAAGGACATGGCCGCCTCGGAGATCCGGGCCCTGTTCGCCGTGGCCGCCCGGCCGGAGATCGTGTCGCTGGCCGGCGGGATGCCCTACGTCACCGCCCTGCCCCTGGACGCGGTGGGCGACATGGCCGGCCAGCTGATCGCCCAGCGGGGCGCGGCCGCGCTGCAGTACGGATCCGCGCAGGGCGACCCCGCGCTGCGCGAGGGGATCTGCGAGGTGATGGCGCTGGAGGGAATCCGCGCCCATCCCGACGAGGTGGTCGTCACCGTCGGCTCCCAGCAGGCCCTTGACCTGGTCACCCGCATCTTCGTGGATCCGGGGGACGTGGTGCTCGCCGAGGCCCCGTCCTATGTGGGCGCGCTCGGCACGTTCGCGTCCTACCAGGCACGGGTGATCCATGTGCCGATGGACGATGACGGGCTGGTGCCCGAGGCGCTCGACGAGTGCCTGGCCCGGCTGCACTCCCGCGGCCAGCGGGTGAAGTTCCTCTACACGGTGCCGTCGTTCCACAACCCCGCCGGGGTGACGCTGAGCGCGGCCCGGCGGCCGGAGGTGCTGCGCATCTGCCAGCGGGCCGGCGTGCTGATCATCGAGGACAACCCGTACGGCCTGCTTGGCTTCGACGCCGAGCCGCTGCGGGCGCTCCGCGCCGACGACGACCAGGGCGTGGTCTACCTCGGTTCGTTCTCCAAGACCATCGCGGCCGGGCTGCGGGTCGGCTGGGCCCTGGCGCCGGCCGGGATCCGGGACAAGCTGGTCCTCGCCGCGGAGGCCGCGGTGCTCTGCAACTCCAGCCTGACCCAGCTCGTCGTCGCGGACTACCTGGCCAGCCAGCCATGGCGGGAGCAGATCAAGGTGTTCCGCGAGCTGTACCGGGAGCGCAGGGACGCCATGCTGGACAGCCTCGGCGCGGTGATGCCGGAGGGCTGCCAGTGGACCCGCCCGGGCGGCGGGTTCTACGTGTGGCTGCGGCTCCCGCGCGGCCTGAACTCCAAGTCGATGCTGCCCCGGGCGATCTCGTCGCGGGTGGCCTATGTTCCGGGCACCGGCTTCTATGCCGATGGCGGCGGCGCGGAGTACCTCAGGCTGTCCTACTGTTTCCCCGAGCCGGCCCGGATCCGGGAAGGGATCCGCCGCCTCGCCGAGGTGATCGACGCCGAGACCGAGATCCGGGCCACGTTCGGCCCGTCCCGGGCCGCGGCGGGCGGGGCCGGCCCCGCGGACCTCACCGGGCCGGCGGGCGGCCCGGCTTCGCAATGAGGGATCCCCTGTCCACCTCCCGTCCGTACGCGACCGCCGCAGCCGCCAGGCCGAACGCCGCATGGTGCCAGCCCGGCGTACCTCCGGCACGACGTTCTGCGAGGGAGGCCCTGAGGTGAGCGATCTGGGGCACGTGCTGATCCTGGCCGGTGGCCTGTCGCCCGAGCGGGAGGTCTCGCTCCGTTCCGGGGCGCGGCTCCGGGACGCGCTGCGCGAGGCAGGCGTCGACGCCGACACCGCCGATGCCGACGCGGCCCTGATCCCTGCGGTCATCGCCGATCCGCCCAGTGCCGTGTTCCCGGCCATTCACGGCGCGTCCGGGGAGGACGGCTCCATCCAGGAGGTCCTCACCCTGCTCGGCGTGCCCTACGTGGGGGCACCTCCGGAGGCCTGCCGGTTCGCCTTCGACAAGCCCGCGGCCAAGGCCATCGCGCGCGCCGCCGGGCTCGCCACGCCCCGGTCGGTGACCCTGCCCAAGGAAACCTTCCACGACCTGGGCGCCGGGGCCGTCCTGGACCGGATCGTGGCCACGCTCGGCCTGCCACTGTTCGTCAAGCCCGCCCGGGGCGGCTCGGCCCTGGGTGCCACGCTGGTGAGCGCCGCCGAGGACCTGCCCGGCGCGATGATCAGTTGCTTCGCCTACGGCGACACCGCGCTGATCGAGGAGTGCGTCCTCGGCACCGAGGTCGCGGTCGGCGTGATCGACCTGGGCGGCGGCCCCGAGCCACTGCCTGCTGTGGAGATCCGGCCGCTGACCGGCGGCTACGACTACGCCGCCAGGTACACGCCGGGACAGACCGAGTTCCACGTCCCGGCCCGGCTCACCCCGGCGGAGTCGAAGGCCGCCGCGGAGGCCGCCATCACCGCGCACCGCGCCCTCGGGCTGCGGGACGTGTCGCGGACCGATCTCATCGTCTCCGCTGGGGAGGCGTTCTTCCTCGAAGTCAACGTGGCCCCGGGAATGACCGAGACGAGCACGCTGCCCATGGCGCTGGACGCGGCCGGGCACAGCCTGGGCAGCGTCTGCCGTGACCTGCTGAGCCAGGCCGCGGCCAGGGGAACCTGAGGCGAATATCTGCCCCGTGCTACTCGGGGGTATGGTCACGCGGCGGTCAACGGGTTACCTTATGTCCGGAATCTGCGGCCACACCGCCGGCATGCGGCGATGAGTTGCGCGCGCAGCGTAGTCGGATTGGCACCCAGCAATTGCGCAAGACCGGACACGGAAAGGGAGTGAGGGCGATTCGCAATCGTTTGGGAAAGGCGTTGATCATGAGCGTCACAACGGCCGCCGTCATCGGCATGGTGGCCGCGCCGGCGTTCGCCACCGCAGCCACATGGACCGTCAAGCCAGGCGGGGCCACCACCGCAAAGGCCGGGACCACCACCGTCACGGACGTCACCGCTGGTCAGTCGGTGACCTGCACTTCCTCCACCGCGAAAGGGTCGTTCAAGACGGGTAGTGGACTGTCCGGCGCCGGGATCGGCACCATTACATCCCTGACCCTGAGTGGTTGCTCGGTTCTCGGCATGAGCATCTCGGTGACGATCACCGGGAAGATGCCGATCAACGCCGTGTTCTTCAACTCGACAAAGCGCATCGTGACGATGTTCCTCACGAAGATTCACGGATCCCTGTCCGCCAATGGCTGCAGCGCCACCATTGACGGCACCGGCGCGGCGGCGCACAACGGGAAGGTCAAGGCCACCTACACCGATGGCACCGGCAAGCTGCATGTGCTGACCACCGGCGGCAACCTGCACCTGTACAACGTCAACTGCTTCGGCGTGATCAACAACGGTGACTCGGTGAACTTCACCACCACCTACACCCTGACTCCCAAGCAGGTCATCACCAGCCCCTGAGACCGGGCCAGCAACGCGAGCAGGCCGGCGGCTTCTACCGGGAGCCGCCGGCCTGGCGCGGCCGGCTAGGTTCCAGGGCATGCCCTGTAGGTCATTCAGCCTGCTGCGCGGCTGCCGGACGGCCGTTCGCGACGGCATAGACCCACGGGACACGCCCTAAGCTCTGCCCGTGGACCAACGCAAGAGTTTCGGCAGCGATAATCATGCGAGCGCACACGACGCGGTAGTGCGCGCCCTGACCCAGGCCAACACCGGGGACGTCACGTCCTACGGCGCCGACCCGTGGACCGGCCGCGCGGCCGCCGCCCTGGGCACCGCCTTCGGCGCACGGGGCGGCGTCTACTTCGTTGTCACCGGAACCGCGGCCAACGTGCTCGGGCTCAGCCTCGTGCTGCGTCCGTTCGAGGGCGTGATCTGCGCGGAGAGTGCGCACGTGAACGTGGACGAGTGCGGGGCACCGGAGCGCATCCTCGGCAGCAAGCTGCTCACCGTGCCGACCACGGACGGGAAGCTGACCCCGGAGCTCATCGGCACCAGGCTGGCCGACCGCGGTGACGAGCACCGGGTGCAGCCGCGGGTGGTGACGATCTCGCAGGTGACGGAGCTTGGCACCTGCTACTCGCTGGAGGAGCTGAAGTCGCTCGGGGAGTTCTGCCGGGCGGAGGGACTGCGCCTCTATCTGGACGGGGCCCGGCTGGCCAATGCCGCCGCCCATCTCGGCTGCTCCCTCGCCGACCTGGCCGCCTGCGCGGACGTGTTGAGCTTCGGCGGCACGAAGAACGGGGCGGTGGGCGCGGAGGCGGTCGTGGTCATGGCGGAGGAACTCACCGCGGACGTTCCGTTCCTGCGCAAGCAGCAGGGGCAGCTCGTCTCGAAGATGCGCTATCTGGCGGCCCAGTTCGAGGCGTTGCTGGAGGGGGACTTGTGGCTGCGCAATGCGAGTCGGGCGAACGCCATGGCACGGCGGCTAGCCGAAGGGATTGCCGGTGTGCCGGGCGTGACGCTGTGGCAGCCGGTGGAGTCCAACGCGGTCTTCGCGTCGCTGGATCCGGCGCACATCGCCCGGCTGCAGCGGGACTGGCACTTCTACGTGTGGGACCCAACCGCGCATGTGGTCCGCTGGATGACGGCATTCGACACCACCGAGGCCGACGTGGACGAGTTCGTCGCGGACATCCGTCGCGTGGCGTGAACCCGCCTGGATAAACAGCGCGGCGGTGGTGTGCACCGGACACCGGCCGCGCCCGCCGCCGTTTCACGTGAAACGCGGATCAGGGTTCAGGCGGTCAGGCTCTGCCCCCACTCGGGGGACATCGTAGTCACGATCCGCTGCAGATCCTCCAGCGAGGCGAACTCCACCACGATCTTGCCCTTCTGCTTCCCGACCTCCACCTTGACCCTGGTGTCGAGCGCGTCGGAAAGCCGGTCCGCGAGTTCGGTCAGCGCGGGCGCCACCGGCTGCCTCGCCTGCGTCCGCCGCGGCTTGGCCTGATGCTGGCCGAGCGCCACGATCTCCTCGACGGCCCGCACCGAGAGCCCCTCGGCAACGATGCGGTGCGCCAGGCGGTCCTGTTCCTCGGGATCGTCCAGGCTGAGCAGTGCCCGGGCGTGACCGGCGCTCAGCACGCCCGCCGCGACCCGGCGCTGCACCGGCCCGGGTAGTTGCAGCAGCCGGATCGTGTTCGAGATGTGCGGCCGCGACCGCCCCACCTTGCGGGCCAGCTCGTCATGTGTGGCGGCGAAGTCGTCGAGCAACTGCTGGTAGGCCGCCGCTTCCTCCAAAGGGTTGAGCTGTTCCCGGTGGAGGTTCTCCATGAGGGCCTCACGGAGCAGTTCGTCATCCGGTGTGCCGCGAACGATGGCCGGCACGTGCTCAAGTCCCGCGCGCTGGCAGGCCCGCCATCGGCGCTCGCCCATGACCAGCTCGAACCGGCCGGGCATGAGCTTGCGGACCACCACCGGCTGCAGCAAGCCCACTTCACGGATCGAGGACGCCAGTTCCTCCAGCGCATCCTCGTCAAAGTGCTGCCTCGGCTGCCGCGGGTTCGGCGTAATCGCCCCGATAGCAATCTCGTCGAAATAGGTCCCATCGACCTCACGCAGCTCCGGCGCCAGCCCCAAGGAGCCACCGGCCGGCGCGCCCGCGGCGTCGCCGACATGGCCCCCCAGCCCAGCCGCCCCCGGCGCGGTAGGTATCAGGGCTCCAAGTCCCCTGCCAAGCCCCCGCTTCTGCTGCGCCATCTCATCTCTCCTCGCGCCCGCCACGAACCCCATCCGCCTTGGCAGCACCAGCCGCCGCTACCACGCCCACGCCGCCCTCTCACCGTCCTGCGACGGCGTGCTGCCAGCTCAGCACCGAAGCCAGCACTTCCGGTCCCGCGCCAGGAGCCCTACGCGCCGGACTCCCACTTAGAGCATCCCATCTAGACGACCGCCGTCGGGCCCATTGTTCGATCCGCCTGCTGGGCCCGGAGACAGCGCCGCCACATGTGTCCCCCCGCCGAGCGCTCATCTCAGCGGTGTCAGGGTTGCTCTGAACAGCGTTATCCGCTGGTCAGAGCAACCCTGGCGCCGCCCTCGCCCTGCTCTCCGGCAGTAGCAAACGCAAGGCTGCGACGGCAACAGCTATCCAGCGTGTGAACCAGACCCGGCCCCGGATGCCATCTCCCGTGCCGCATCCAGGTAAGCCTGGGCTCCCGACGATCCAGGGTCGTACGTAATCACAGACTGCCCGTAGCTCGGCGCTTCAGAGACCCGGACGCTTCGCGGGATCACCGCACCCAGCACGACGTCGCCGAAATGCTCCCGCACCTCGTCCGCGACCTGCGCCGCCAGCCTGGTGCGCCCGTCGTACATGGTCAGCAGGATCGTCGAGATCCAAAGCTCAGGGTTCAGATGCCCCTTGACCAGGTCCACCGTGCGCAGCAACTGCTCCAGGCCCTCCAGGGCGTAGTACTCGCACTGGATCGGGATGAGCACCTCGGTGGCCGCCACCAGGGCGTTGACCGTGAGCAGTCCCAGCGATGGCGGGCAGTCGATCAGGATGTAGTCCAGCCCCGACGCGTCATAGCCGGTCAGTGCCCGGTTCAGCCGGGCTTCCCTGGCAACCATCGGCACCAGTTCGATCTCCGCACCGGCGAGGTCGATGGTGGCGGGTGCGCAGAACAGGCCGGGTATCGCGGCCACATCGCGGACGATGCCGTTCAGCGGCTGGTCGTCCACCAGCACGTTGTAGACCGATGGCGTCCCGGCGCGGTGCTCGACGTCGAGGGCGGTGGACGCGTTCCCCTGCGGATCCAGGTCCACCACCAGCACCCGGTTGCCGTGCAGCGCCAGGCACGCCGCCAGGTTGACCGCCGAGGTGGTCTTCCCCACGCCGCCCTTCTGATTGGCGATCGTGATCACCCGGCAGGACGGCGGGCGGGGCCATTCCCGTTCAGTCTGCCCCAGCGCGGCGAGTGCCGCCTGGGCCGGGCTCACCGTCGCAGCCGGTGCCGGTGCCGGTGCCCCGGCCGGGCTGGCCGCCGGAATCTGGGATGGGGCGGGCACCCCCGGCGGAGCGGCCAGCTTGTCGCCCACGGTGGCCTGTGCCTGTGCCGGGACGCGATCGGCCGCGATAGCGCTGGCGGCAGTGGCAGGAGCCGCCAGGCGCGACCCGCCCGCTCCCCCGTCACGCCCGCCCGGTGTTTCCTTTTCCCGCAGAGCGCTAGCACTGCCGGCAGGCTTTCCCCGTGTCCTCACTGTGCCACTTCCTTGTGCCTCATCCCACGCGCCGATGTCCCGCGCATCCGTTTCACGTGAAACCGCGGCCGACAGCGCTTGCCTTACCCGGGCGGGCGGTTCCCCCTCGCGGGAGACCTGTCCCTGCCCGCTGCTGACCGCCTCATTCGTGCCCTGGCCGCCACCTGCCCCGCCCGGAGTGGACCTCCCAGAGATGGCAGGATTCGTGCCCTTACTCGGGCCAATTGCGCCATGCTCGACTGCGGTGCCGGGCCATCCCAGGCCCGCAGCCATCAGCCTCGACTCGTCCCGTGCCGCCCCGAGAGCAAGCCCGGCAGGCTCGTCCGGCCATCCCAGGCCGTCTGGCGAAGCCATCAGCGCGCTCCTCCAGTCCTGCCGTCGCTCCCAGGCCAGCCCGCCGCGCAGTCCCACTCCCGGCCCTGCCGCCCAGGCCCGCCGACGTCATCGGCGCGCGGTCAGCCGGACCACTGTTGCAGCCGGATCGACCCTACCGCCCCCGGCGGTGAGAACCTCCACGTCTCGCACACCTAGCCGCTTGAGCGCCCCTTTCGCGTCGCGGACCTCGGCGGCGGCCTTCGCTCCCTTGACCGCGAGCAGGATTCCGCCCGGCTTGAGGAGCCCCAGCGCCAGCGATGCCAGCCGGTCGAGCGGCGCCACGGCCCGCGCGGTCACCACGTCCGCGGCCAGGGTGCCAGCCATCTGCTCGGCCCGGGCCCGCACCACCCTGGCGTTGCCCAGCTCAAGCTCGGTCACACACTCGTCGAGGAAGGTGGCCCGCCGCAGCGACGGCTCCAGCAAGATCACCTCGACATCGGCCAGTACCAAGGCCAGCACCACCCCCGGCAGGCCAGCCCCGGACCCCAGATCCACCAGCGAGCACGGCCGCGCCCCCGGCACCAGCTCAGCAACCACGGCACTGTTCAGCAGATGCCGCTCCCACAACCGCGGCACCTCGTTGGGCCCGAGCAGCCCTCGTTCCACCCCCGCCCCCGCCAGCAACCCCGCATACCGCTCCACCCCCGCCGCAGCATCCCCAAGGATGACCCGCGCGGCCGCGGGAATCGCCGGCACGCTCACGCCCACCTCACGCCCAGAAGCGGGTAGACGCCCAGCCGCCCCGTGAGCCACGACCCCCGGGCGCCGCCCGGAGCGGGTTAGGGAGCAGCCCGGGGCGCGCGGCGTCGTGTGTGCCGAGGTTCCCCAGATCACCGCTCCCCTCGCCCATCCCGAACCCAGGCCAGCCCTCCGGATCCACTTCTCGCTTTAACCCCACCAGGCCGCAGCCGACAGCTCATCCCAGCGGTGCCAGGGTTGCTCTGAACAGCGTTTCTCCGCTGGTCAGAGCAACCCTGGTGACGCCTAACCCTGCCCGCCAGCCGGTTCCATCACGGCATCCTCGGCATCCTCGGCATCCTCCGCAGCCTCCGCCGCCTCTTCCGCAGGAAGCACCACGACCCGCCGCGACGGCTCCTCACCCTCGGACTCACTCCGCAGCCCCGCGGCCGCGACCGCATCATGAACCACTTTGCGCTCGAACGGCGTCATCGCATCGAGCCGCTGCGGTATGCCGGTCCGGCTGACCTGCTCGGCCGCCTTGCGGCCAAGCTCGGCGAGTTCCTCCCGGCGGCGAGCACGGTAGCCGCCCACGTCCAGCATGATCCGGCTGCGGGTGCCGGTCTGGCGGTGCACCGCCAGGCGGGTGAGTTCCTGCAGCGCTTCAAGGACCTCGCCGCGCGGGCCGACCAGCTCGGTCAGCGTCGCGCCGACCACCGACACCACGGGCCGGTCGCCCTCGACGTCCATGTCGATGTCGCCGTCCAGGTCCGCGACGTCCAGCAGCCCCTCGATATAGTCGGCCGCGATCTCGCTTTCCTGTTCCAGGTCGGCGGCGGGCGCCTCCTCCTCGCCCTCGCCAGCAGCTTCCCCGTCATCGTCGCCCGCGGGCGCACCCGGCCCGGCATCGGCCGCTGCGTCGCTCTCCGCGAGTTCTTCCTCACGTTCCGCCGATACTGCTTCGAGGTCGGCCTGGTCACCTGCTGGAACGGCCCCGTTCACCTCGGTGCTGTCGGTCGGCGCCGGGTCCCCCGAGTTGTCATCGCCGGTCACGGCAACCACTTTCTCCTCCTGATTCTCGCAAGACGAGGCCGTTTTCGTGCCTGACCCAGCCACCAGGCCCCACGGACTGCACGTGCCTGCGCCTAGCGCTTACCGGAACGTTTGCTGCGCGACTGCCGGACGCGCTGCTGCCTGACGAGCTTAACCTCGGGCTGCTCTGCCTCAGGTTCGGGCTCGGGCTTGCCCCGGCCCAGGCGGCGCAACAGGCCGGAGCCCGTGCCCGAGCCGTTCGCCGACGACCGCTGACCCGCAGCGGCGGGCGGCCTGCCGGATCCGGCCGGCTTCGCCCCGGCAGACCCGGTCCCGGCCTGCGGCTTCTTCCGTGATGTCTGGCCCGCGGCCGACTTCGGCGCGCTCTTGCCCGAGGGCGCCGACGCCGTGGCTGGCTTCGCCCCGGCAGCCGGCTTCGCGGTGCCGGACGGCCTGGCCGTGCTGGACGGCTTGGCGGTAGCCGACTGCTTCGCCGGGGCGACCGACTTGGCCGAGGTCAGCCTGCTGACGGCGGACGGCTTGGCCGGTGCGGCGGCGGGCGCGCCGCCGGCCGTGCCTCCAGCCGTGGCGGTGGCGAGCGCCGGCGTCGGGTACCGCTTGAACAGCACGTACTGCTGGCCGAGGGTCCATACGTTCGTGGTCACCCAGTACAGGACCAGCCCGAACTGCCAGTACAAGCCGGAAAGGGCGAAGAACGGCACGATGTAGGCCATGTACTTCTGCGAGGCCGCCATCGGGTTGTCCGGCGTCATCTGCGGCGTCATGCCGCGCTTGGTGCTCTGCCGCACCGTCATGAAGGTGGTCACGACGCTGACGGCGACCGCGCAGAGGATCACGATCTTCGCTTCGACCGGCACGTGCATGGTGCCGGTGAACAGCACCTTGTCGGAGATCTTGGCGCCGAGGATGTTGGCGTTCTTCGCGCTTTGCACAACCTCGGGGGGGAGGCCGTATACCGCTTTCCCTGGCGGCGCGTCAGAAATCGCCCGGAGCACGCTGAACAGGGCGAAGAACATCGGCATCTGAGCAAGCAGCGGCAGGCACCCGCCGAGCGGGTTGACCCCGTTCTCGCGGTAGAGCCGCATGGTCTCTTCGTTCAGGGTCTGCTTGTCGCCCTTGTACTTCTTCCGCAGCTCCATCAGCTGCGGGTTGAGCGCGGACATCTTCCGCATCGAGTGCATCTGCTTGATGAACAGCGGCACGAGGAGCAGCCGCATCAAGACGACGAGCATGATGATCGTCAGGAACCACGCCTGGCCGCTGCTCGGCGGCATGATCACGCTCAGTCCGGCATGGATGCGCCCCATCACCCAGGCGACCGCTTCGTACAGGGGGTTCAGCGGATTCACGAGCTAACTCCCTCGGGACGGGACAGGCGCCCGCGGCGCGTGCCGGGCGGGACCGGGTCGAGTCCGCCGGGGTGGAAGGGATGGCAGCGCGCAATCCGGCGCACCGCGAGCCAAGAGCCGCGCAGCGCCCCGTGCTCGAGAACGGCGTCCAGCGCGTAGGCGCTACAGGACGGCACGAAACGGCAGTGCGGGCCGGTCATCGGGCTGATGAACCGGCGGTATCCGCCGATCAGGACCATGAGCAACCGGGCACCGGCGGAGGGCCGTCCCTCCGCTGGATGCCTGCCCGACTCCGTCCTCACCGCAGTGCCCCAACCTGCCGCCGCATGAGCGTGCTCATCACCAGGTCCAGTTCGGCGGCGAAATCCGCCTGGCGTGCGGACGCAGCCTGTGGATGAGCGCGTACCACAAGCAGGCTACCTCCCGGCAGACTAGGCAGATACCAGCGCAGTACCGAACGCAGGCGCCGCCGCACCTTGTTCCTGACGACGGCGTTCCCGACCGCCTTGCTCACCACGAAGCCGACCAGCGGGGCCCGTGCCTCCTCGCCGGCCCGGACCAGCAGATGACAGGTCAGCAGGGTGCGCCCGGCGCGGCTGCCACGGCGCACCGTGAGCTGGAACTCAGCGCTGCGGCGCATCCGGGATTCTGCGGGAAGCACGCACGACCTCCGCCGTCACGCGGGCGGCAGGGTCATACGCTGACCCTGGCCCGGCCCTTCCGGCGCCGGGCGGCGAGGACCGCGCGACCTGCCCTGGTGCGCATGCGCAGCCGGAACCCATGCGTCTTGGCGCGGCGTCGGTTGTTCGGCTGGAACGTGCGCTTACTCACAGGAGGCTCCACATACGGTGTCAGCACCCGGCAGTTGGGCCACGAGGCGCGCCAGCGCGCAGCAAACTGCCCGGGAAAGCATTTGAGTCGGTTCACGTTACGCGCATCACTGACCACCGGTCAAACCAACGGTGACCGCAGCGGCCAGCTGGCCCGATCCTAGCCGGGCGCAGGAACGGGCGTTTGCCGAACGCGGCACCCCGCGCGCGCCTAGGCTGTGGACAACCGGCCAGGCGCACGGAACGGGAGGCGCGGGCCGACCACAGCGGTCCAGCGGCGTTCGGGCACGGCGCGGAGTGCGGCGTGCACAGCCTGTGGATAAGACTGTTGATTCGCATGTGGGGGCGCAAGGTGAACACCCGATGAGCCAGGCGGACCTGGCGGCGGTATGGGCGAGATCCCTGGAGGAGCTCTCCGATCTCCAGATCGAGCCCCACCAGCGGGCCTGGCTGCGATTGACCAGGCCGCTCGGCCTGGTGGAGAACACCGCCCTCATCGCGACCCCTAACGAGTTCGTCAAGGAACAGCTCGAGACCCGCCTCCGTGCCCTGATCACCCACGCACTGTCCCGGGAGTTCGGCCGCAACATCCAGCTCGCGGTGACCGTGGACCCCGCCACCGCGACCGGCGGCATTCCGCCGCCGCGCGAGGCCGCCCCGCCGACGGCGGGCCCGGGCATGGCCGGCCCCGGGCACCCGGGCCGGGGGCTCGGCCAGGACGCCACCGACGGGCCGGGCCACCTCGGCCACGGTGAGCCCGAGATGACCAACGGCCTCGGCGGCGCGCCGCTTCGCGGTGGCCCCGGAGACCCCCGCGGCGATCATGGCGGGCAGCTACACGGCGGGCCCTACCCCCACCCCGGCGGCTATAGCTCCCGCGGCTACCCGCAGCAGCCGGGGCACGGCGGCTCCCCCGGGCACGCCCCCGGCAGCGGCCACGACGAGGACGCCGCGGCCGGGCCGGCGATGGCGGACCGGATGACCGGCGGGCCCGCGATCACCGGGCGCGATGCGCGCGGCCACGGCGAACCGTCCCTCGGTACCCTCCCGCTGCCCGACGACACCCGGCACGGCGGCGGGCCGACCGGGCTGCCGCACCGCCCGGCGGGCCTGCCCGGCCTGGCCCCGACCGGCCTGCCCCGGCCTGCGCAGGCCCGGCTCAACCCGAAGTACACCTTCGAGACGTTCGTCATCGGGTCGAGCAACCGGTTCGCGCACGCCGCGGCCGTCGCGGTGGCCGAGGCCCCGGCGAAGGCCTACAACCCGCTGTTCATCTACGGCGACTCCGGGCTCGGCAAGACCCACCTGCTGCACGCGATCGGGCACTACACGCAGAGCCTCTACCACGGCGTGCGGGTCCGTTACGTCAGCTCGGAAGAGTTCACCAACGACTTCATCAACATGATCAGGGACGGCAAGCAGGACGGGTTCCGCCGCCGCTACCGCGACGTGGACGTGCTGCTGGTGGACGACATCCAGTTCCTGGAGAACAAGGAAGGGACGCAGGAAGAGTTCTTCCACACCTTCAACACGCTGCACAACGCCAGCAAGCAGATCGTCATCTCCAGCGACCGGGCGCCCAAGCGGCTGGTGACGCTGGAAGACCGGCTGCGCAGCCGGTTCGAATGGGGCCTGATCACCGATGTCCAGCCACCGGAGCTGGAAACGCGCATCGCCATCCTCCGCAAAAAGGCGGTGCAGGAGGGCCTGAACGCGCCGCCCGAGGCACTGGAGTACATCGCCAGCCGCATCTCGACCAATATCAGGGAACTGGAGGGTGCCCTCATCCGGGTGACCGCGTTCGCCAGCCTCAACCGGCAGTCGGTGGACCTCCAGTTGGCCGAGATCGTGCTCAAGGACCTCATTCCGGAGGCGCAGGGCCCGGAGATCACCGCCTCGACCATCATGGGCCAAACCGCGTCCTACTTCGGCATGTCGATTGACGACCTCTGCGGTACATCCCGGTCCCGCGTTCTGGTAACCGCACGGCAGATTGCCATGTACCTGTGCCGCGAACTCACCGATCTGTCACTGCCAAAGATCGGGCAGCAATTCGGCGGCCGCGACCACACCACCGTCATGCATGCGGAACGCAAGATCCGCTCGCTGATGGCCGAACGGCGCTCGATCTACAACCAGGTCACCGAACTAACCAACCGCATCAAGCAGCAGGCGCGGTCGGGATGAAGCAGCCCGCGGCCCGCATGAGCCGCCACGTATCAGCGCCGCCCGTAACAATCGGTACACACAGGCTGTGGATATCTCTGTGGACACGCTTGGGACAGCACGAGGACAACACCGGAAGTCCGGGGGGTAACCGGCAGGCGTCCGGTGGAGAAAGGACGGCCGTCCACATCTCTCCCCCGCCGGGCCATTGCCGGCACACAGGGCCTGTGGTCACGCAAAGCCGTGCTGGGCTGGGCGATACCCGCTTGTCCCCAGGTTCCACCGACCCTACGACGACTACTTATTTCCTTATCAGCAAGACTAGAAATCAAGAAGCAGGGGCTGGCCGCGGAGCCGGAGCTGCCATACGCGAGATACCCGCTCCGCCCGCCGGCAACCTACCCGTGTGACAGGAGGCAGCTTCCGGTGAAGATCCAAGTGGATCGTGATGCGCTCGCCGACGCGGTGGCCTGGACGGCGCGTGCGCTCCCGGCACGTCCCGCCATCCCGGTGCTGGCGTGCATGCGGCTGCACGCCGGCGAGGACCTGACCCTGTCGAGCTTCGACTACGACGTGTCCGCGCAGGCCAGCGTGCCGGTCGTGGCCGAAGAGGAGGGCACCGTGCTGGTCTCCGGCCGCCTTCTCGCCGAGATCACGCGCAGCCTCCCGGCCCGCCCGGTCGAGATCTCCGCCGATGCCTCGCGCGCCACCCTGACCTGCGGCAGCGCCACGTTCACGCTGCTCACGATGCCGGTCGAGGACTACCCCACGCTGCCCGGGATGCCGCCCGCGGCAGGCTCGGTGGGCAGCGACGCCTTCGCCTCGGCGGTCAGCCAGTCCGCCACCGCGGCCGCGCGCGACGACACGCTGCCCGGCCTGACCGGCGTCCGCATCGAGATCGAGAACGACACGCTCACGCTGGTGTCCACCGACCGGTACCGGCTGGCCGTCCGCGAGCTGCGCTGGAACCCGGTCCGGACCGGGCTGAGCGCCTCGGTTCTCGTCCCCGCCCGCGCGCTGCTCGACACCGCCAGGTCGCTGACCTCCGGGGCTGAGGTGCTCATCGCCCTCGCGCTGCCCGGCGAGGGCGGCCAGCCCGGTGACGGGATGATCGGCTTCGAGGGCGGCGGCCGCCGCACCACCACCCGGCTGCTCGGCGGCGAGTTCCCGCCGTACCGTGCGCTGCTGCCGGGCAACCCCACGGCGGTGGGCGAGCTGGCCACCGCGCCGTTCAGCGAGGCGGTCAAGCGGGTGGCCCTGGTCGCCGAGCGGAACACCGCGCTGCGGCTGTCGTTCAGCCCCGGCCAGGCGGTGCTCGAAGCCGGCACCGGAGACGAGGCACAGGCCACCGAGGTGCTCGACGCGAGCTATGAGTTCCACGGCGACCCGGACGGCGACCAGCCCGACGCCGGTGGCTTCCGGCCCGAGGGCCTTGACGCCGCGTTCAACCCGCAATACCTGCTCGACGGCCTGTCTGCCATCGACTCCGACACCGCCAGACTCGCGTTCACCCGGCCGGGCAAGGCCGTGCTGATCACCGGCAAGCCGGGCCCCGAGGGGGAGACCGACTTCCGCTACCTGCTCATGCCGATCCGCCTGGGGACTTAGTTAGCCGCCGCCCCAGCGGCCGCCCGCCCGCGGCGGGTGGCTAGCGTAGGTGCCGGACGGCCCGCGAAGCAGGCGACGGGAGTGAGCGCGCGATGCAGATCGGCATGATCGGCCTGGGCAAGATGGGCGGCAACATGGCGGAGCGCCTGCGCCGCGCGGGCCACGACGTGGTCGGTTACGACCGGGATCCCAAGGCCAGCGACGTGGCCAGCCTGGCGGAGCTGAAGGACCGGCTGTCCGCGCCGCGCACCGTCTGGGTCATGGTCCCCGCCGGTGAGCCCACCAGGCAGACGATCATCGAGCTCAACGACCTGCTGGAAGCCGGTGACCTGGTCATCGACGGCGGCAACTCGCACTACACCGACGACCAGGAGCACGCGCGGACGCTCGGCGGCGCCGGGATCCACTTCATCGACGCCGGGGTCTCCGGCGGGGTGTGGGGGCTGCAGAACGGCTACGGGCTGATGGTCGGCGGGGACGACGCCGACGTGAACCGGGTCATGCCGATCTTCCGGGCGCTCAAGCCAGCGGGCGACTCCGGCTTCGTGCACGCGGGCAAGGTGGGCGCGGGCCACTTCGCCAAGATGGTCCACAACGGCATCGAGTACGGCATCATGCAGGCCTACGCCGAGGGCTACGAACTGCTCGCGGCCACCGACACGGTCACCGATGTGGCCGGCGCCTTCCGAAGCTGGCGGGAGGGCACCGTCATCCGCTCCTGGCTGCTCGACCTGCTGGTCAAGGCGCTGGACGAGGATCCTGGCCTGGAGCGGATCCGCGGCGTGGCGCAGGACTCCGGTGAGGGCCGGTGGACCGTGCAGGCGGCGATCGACCACGCGGTGCCGATGCCGGTGATCAGCGCGGCCCTGTTCGCCCGGTTCGCGTCCCGCCAGGACGACTCCCCGGCCATGAAGGTCGTCGCCGCCCTGCGCAACCAGTTCGGCGGGCACGCCGTCACCGCCTCAGCCACCGACGCTCCTCCCACGTAACCCACCAGCCCTGGCTCACCTCTCGCTTTCCCCTCCAGGCTCAGGAGCCGCTTGAGCGCTGAGGATGTGGGCGGCCGGCGGCAGACTGGCAGCCGGCAAAACGCCGTCTGCCAGCCCACCCCCGCCCGCCACCGGACAGGGGACCCCCGGGCCAGATTGGGCCGGGAAGTGCCGGTGCGTTTCGTGGGCAGGCCGGGGTTGCGCGGCCGCGGTTTTGTCCCGCGCCCGGGCCGCTCCCCGGCCGGCCGTCACCCGGCAAGCCCGCGGTGCAGGCGCGCCCTTGGGGGCGGTATCCGCGAGTAACCTCAGCGTGTGTACCTGAGCCGCCTCGCGCTTACCGACTTCCGGTCCTACGCCGCAGTGGATCTACCACTGCAGCCCGGGGTGAGCACGCTCATCGGGGCGAACGGCGAGGGTAAGACGAACGTGGTGGAGGCGGTCGGCTACCTGGCCACACTCGGCAGCCACCGGGTCGCCAGCGACGGCCCGCTGGTCCGCTACGGGGCGGAGCGGGCCATCCTGCGGGGCGCGGTGACCTCCGCCCACCGGGACAACCTCGTGGAGATCGAGATCAACCCCGGCCGCGCGAACCGGGCCCGGCTGAACCGCAACCCGGTGACCCGCCCGCGCCAGGTCCTCGGCGTGCTGCGCACCGTGCTGTTCGCCCCGGAGGACCTGTCCCTGGTCAAGGGGGACCCCGAGCAGCGCCGCCGCTACCTCGACGACCTGCTGGTCGCCCAGGCGCCGCGGTATGCCGCCGTGCGCGGTGACTACGAGCGGGTGCTGCGCCAGCGCACTGCCCTGCTCAAATCGCTGCGCGGCCGGCCCTGGGCCCGCCGGTTCGCGGGCGCCGGGCGGTCCGCACCGGCCGGTCCGCCCCCGGGTTCCCCGGATGACGGGTTTCCCGTGGACCAGGACGGCCACGAGCCCCCGGCGGGCTCCGCCGCGACCACGCTCGACGTCTGGGACGAGCACCTGGCCACGAAGGGCGCCGAGTTGCTGGCCGCCAGGATCACCCTCACCGGCGCGCTCAGGCCGCTGGCCGCCCAGGCCTACGCAGCGGTGGCCGGCGTTGACGCCGGGATCTCGATTGCCTACCGGCAGGCGTCCAGCATCAATATCCCTGGCCAGCGGAACGGCGCGGCTGCCGCAGACCGGCCCGGGCCGGAGCCCGACGCGGGAAAGCTGGCGGCGTGGCTGCGCGAGGCGCTGGCGCTGGCCCGGGCCGAGGAGATCGAGCGGGGGGTCTGCCTGGTCGGCCCGCACCGTGACGAGCTTGAGCTGCGCATAGGCGACCTGCCCGCGCGCGGGTACGCCAGCCACGGCGAGTCGTGGTCGGCGGCGCTCGCCCTGCGGCTGGCCGCCTTCGAGCTGTTGCGGCAGGCCGGCGAGGACCCGGTGCTGCTGCTCGACGACGTGTTCGCCGAACTCGACTCCGGGCGGCGGGAACGGCTCGCCGCCGTGGCAGCGGGCGCCGAGCAGGTGCTGGTGACCGCGGCCGTGGCGCAGGACGTCCCGCCGGTGCTCACCGGTGCCCGCTTCGAGGTCGCGGAGGGGAGGGTGACGCGTGCCGGAGGAGGCTGACTGGCAGCGCCGGGCCCGGCTGGCCGCGGATGCGCTGGCCGCGGCGAAGGCGGACGCCCGGGCCAGGGGCGACCACCCCGTCACCAGGGGCAGGACCGGGCCCGCCCGCGGCAAGCCCGCCGGGCCCGCGCCGGCGGGCGATTCTCCCGCGCCCGCCGGGGCCGCCGCGCCGGGAACCCCGGCGGCCATGGGCGCACCCCGTGACGAGCCCGCCGTTCCGGGCGTCGCGGGCCAGCCGGGTGCGCCGGGCCAGCCGGGTGCGCCGGGCCAATCGGTTGCGCCGGGCCAGCCGGGGCCGCCCGCCCGGGCCGGCGCGCCCGGCACGCGCCGGCCGCGGCGCGGTGGCCGTACCCGGCGCGAGGACCCGCAGCCGCTGAGCACCGCCCTCGACGGACTGCTGGGCGATCAGGGCTGGCGGACGGCGGCCGCGGTCGGCTCGGTATTCGGCCGCTGGGACCAGCTCGTCGGGCCCGACGTGGCCGCGCACACCCGCCCGGAACGGTTCAGCGACGGCGAGCTTGTGGTGATCGCCGACTCCTCCGCCTGGGCCACTCAAGTGAGATTGCTCACGTCCGCGGTGCTGCGCAGGCTGAACGAGGAACTGGGGCACGGGACGGTCACCCGGGTGGTGGTGCGCGGCCCGGCCCCGCCCCGCCGGATGGGCCCGCTGCGGGTGCGCGGAAGTCGTCAACATACCGACGACTACGGCTGAGTCAGGACGCTTTACCAGGTAAAATCAAAGGGAAGTGCCCCCGGGACGGGATAGCGGGGGCTGACACATGGTCCCGGGCGCATCCCTTCCAGGAGGAGCTTGTTCTTGTCCTACGACGCGCGCTCGATTACGGTCCTCGAAGGCCTGGAGGCGGTCCGCAAGCGACCGGGCATGTACATCGGTTCAACCGGTGAGCGCGGGCTTCACCATCTGGTCCAAGAGGTGGTGGATAACGCCGTCGACGAGGCGCTGGCCGGCGTCTGCGACCACATCGATGTCACCCTGCTCGCCGACGGCGGGGTCCGGGTGGCCGACAACGGCCGCGGCATCCCCGTGGACGACCACCCGGTGGAGAGGCGGCCCGCGGTCGAGGTGGTGCTCACCACCCTGCACTCCGGCGGCAAGTTCGACGCCAATTCCTACGCGGTCTCCGGCGGCCTGCACGGCGTCGGCGTCTCGGTGGTCAACGCGCTGGCCAGCCGGCTGGACGTGGAAATCCTCAAGGACGGCTACACCTGGCGGCAGTCCTACCGGACAGGGGACCCGACCGGGCCGCTCACCCGTGGCGAGGCGACCGAACAGCACGGCACCATCATCACCTTCTGGCCGGACGGGTCCATTTTCGAAACCACCGAGTGGAGTTTCGAACTGCTTTCCCGCCGGCTCCAGGAAATGGCATTCCTGGTCCGCGGCCTGACGATCGTGCTCACCGACCAGCGCCCCGCGCACATCAACGGCGAGCCGCGGGTGGTGACCTACCAATACGACGGCGGCATCGCCGACTTCGTCCGCTACCTGAACGGGACCAAGGACCCGGTGCACGGCTCGGTGATCGAGTTCGGCGAGGAAGGCGCGGGCATCTCGGCCGAGATCGCCATGCAGTGGAACGCCTCCTACGCCGAGTCGGTGTACACGTTCGCGAACACGATCAACACCGCCGAGGGCGGCACCCACGAGGAGGGCTTCCGCGCCGCGCTCACCTCGATCGTGAACCGGTACGCCAGGGACCAGAAGCTGCTGCGCGACAAGGACGAGAACCTCACCGGCGAGGACGTGCGCGAGGGCCTGGCCGCGATCATCCACGTCAAGCTGGCCGACCCGCAGTTCGAGGGGCAGACCAAGACCAAGCTCGGCAACACCGAGGCCAAGTCGTTCGTGCAGAAGGTGTGCAACGACCACCTGCGGGACTGGTTCGAGCGCAACCCCGGCGAGGCCAAGGACATCATCACCAAGGCCGCGCAGGCGGCGCGGGCCAGGATCGCGGCCCGGCAGGCCCGTGACCTGACCCGGCGCAAGGGCCTGCTCGAGTCGACCTCGCTGCCCGGCAAGCTGTCCGACTGCCAGTCGGGCGACCCGGAGAAGTGCGAGATCTACGTGGTCGAGGGCGACTCGGCCGGCGGCTCCGCCAAGTCCGGCCGGGACCCGCTGTTCCAGGCCATCCTGCCGATCCGGGGCAAGATCCTGAACGTGGAGAAGGCCCGGATCGACCGGGTGCTCAAGAACACCGAGGTCCAGGCGCTGATCACGGCGCTCGGCACCGGTGTCCACGACGAGTTCGACATCACCAGGCTGCGCTACTACAAGATCATCTTGATGGCGGACGCGGACGTGGACGGCCAGCACATCAGGACGCTGCTGCTCACCCTGCTGTTCCGGTTCATGAAGCCGCTGATCGAGGCCGGCCACGTGTACCTGGCGCAGCCTCCGCTCTACAAGATCAAGTGGGACGGGCGCGGGGTGGACCCGGGCTACGCCTACTCCGACCGGGAGCGGGACGCGGTGATCGAGGCGGGCATCGCGGCGGGCCGCAAGGACCCGCGCCCGCGCGATGGCGTGCAGCGGTTCAAGGGCCTCGGCGAGATGAACGCCAACGAACTGTGGGAGACCACCATGAACCCGGCGCACCGGATACTGCTCCAGGTCACGCTGGACGACGCGGCGCAGGCGGACGAGCTGTTCAGCGTCCTGATGGGCGAGGACGTGGAGGCCCGCCGGTCGTTCATCCAGCGCAACGCCAAGGACGTGAGGTTCCTCGACATCTAACGGCCGCGCGGGCCCGGCGGCCGTCCTGAGCCGCGCGGGCACCGGCCGCCGTCGTGGCAGGCCGGCCGCCGTTTCGCAGTCACGGGAAGGATCAGCAAGTGACGGACGTGGACTCGGGAACCGTACCGTCCGGTGGAGGTGACCGGACCGAGCCGGTCGACATCCAGGTCGAGATGCAGCGCAGCTACATCGACTACGCCATGTCGGTCATCGTCGGCCGGGCCCTGCCCGACGTCAGGGACGGGCTCAAGCCCGTGCACACGCGGATCCTCTACGCGATGTACGACGGCGGCTACCGGCCGGACCGCGGCTACTCCAAGTGCGCCAGGGTCATCGGCGATGTGATGGGCCAGTACCACCCGCACGGCGACTCGGCCATCTACGACGCGCTGGTGCGCCTGGCGCAGCCGTGGGCCATGCGGATGCCGCTGGTCGACGGGCAGGGCAACTTCGGCTCGCCCGGCAACGACCCGGCCGCCGCCTACCGGTACACCGAGTGCCGGCTTGCCCCGCTCGCCATGGAGATGCTGCGGGACATCGACAAGGAGACCGTCGACTTCCGGCCCAACTACGACGGGCGCTCCAGCGAGCCCGTGGTCCTCCCCGCCAGGTTCCCGAACCTGCTGGTCAACGGTTCCGAGGGGATCGCGGTCGGCATGGCGACCAAGATCCCGCCGCACAACCTGCGGGAGGTGGCGGCCGGTGCGCAGTGGTACCTGGACAACCCGGATGCCACCGACGAGGAACTGCTCGAGGCGCTGATCCAGCGGGTCAAGGGCCCGGACTTCCCCACCCGCGGCCTGATCGTGGGGCACCGCGGCATCGAGGAGGCCTACCGCACCGGGCGCGGCTCGATCACCATGCGCGCCGTGGTCGAGGTGGAGGAGGACGCCCGCGGCCGCGCCTGCCTGGTGGTCACCGAACTCCCCTACCAGGTCAACCCGGAGAACCTGGCCGCCAAGATCGCGGAACTGGTGCGCGAGGGCCGGGTCGGCGGCATCGCCGACATCAGGGACGAGAGCAGCGGCCGGACCGGCCAGCGGCTGGTGATCATCCTCAAGCGGGACGCGGTCGCCAAGGTCGTGCTGAACAACCTGTACAAGCACACCCAGCTCCAGGAGACGTTCGGCGCGAACATGCTGGCGCTCGTCGACGGGGTGCCGCGCACGCTCCGGCTGGACCAGCTCATCAGGCACTGGGTGACGCACCAGGTCAACGTGATCGTCCGGCGCACCCAGTACCTGCTGCGCCGGGCCCAGGAGCGGGCGCACATCGTCAGCGCGCTGCTGAAGGCGATCGACCAGATCGACGCGGTGATCGCGCTGATCCGGGGCAGTGCGTCCGCGGCGACGGCGCAGCAGGGCCTGCAGGACCTGCTCGACATCGACGAGGAGCAGGCCCGCGCCATCCTCGACATGCAGCTGCGCAGGCTGGCCGCCCTCGAGCGGCAGCAGCTCACCGACGAGTATCAGCAGCTCATGGCCCAGATCGCCGACTACGAGGGGATCCTCGCCTCGCCGGAGCGGCAGCGGGAGATCATCGGTGAGGAACTCGGCGAGATCGTGGCCAAGTACGGCGACGACCGGCGCACCGAGATCATCCCGTTCGACGGGGACGTGACCAACGAGGACCTCATCGCCGAGGAAGACGTGGTCGTCACGATCACCCGCGGCGGCTACGCCAAGCGGACCAAGGCCGACCTCTACCGCGCCCAGCGCCGCGGCGGCAAGGGAGTCCGCGGTGCCCAGCTGCGCACCGACGACATCGTCGACCACTTCTTCGTGACCACCACGCACCACTGGATCCTGTTCTTCACCAACAAGGGCCGGGTGTACCGGGCCAAGGCCTACGAGCTGCCCGATTCCGGCCGGGACGCGCGCGGCCAGCACGTGGCGAACCTGCTGGCGTTCCAGCCCGACGAGCGCATCGCGGAAGTGCTGGCGCTGCGGGACTACTCGGTGGCGCCGTACCTGGTGCTGGCCACCCGCGGCGGGCTGGTGAAGAAGTCCCGGCTGACCGACTTCGACTCGCCGCGCGCGGGCGGGATCATCGCGATCAACCTGCGCGAGGACGACGAGGTGATCGGCGCGCGGCTGATGTCACCGGACGAGGACCTGCTGCTGGTCAGCAGGAAGGCCCAGGCGCTGCGGTTCCACGCCACCGACGAGGTGCTCCGCCCGATGGGCCGGGCCACGTCGGGCGTCATCGGGATGCGGTTCGGCAACGGTGACGAGCTGCTCGGCATGTACGTGGTGCGCGAGGGCGCGGACGTCCTGGTCGCCACCGCCGGCGGCTACGCCAAGCGCACCCCCGCCGACGAGTACCCGATCAAGGGCCGGGGCACGATGGGCGTGGTCACCGCCAGGATCGTGGACCAGCGCGGCGAGCTGGCCGGGGCGCTCATGGTGCTGCCCGAGGACGAGGTCTTCGCCATCACCTCCACGGGCGGCGTCATCAGGACCTCGGCCGCCGAGGTCAAGCAGTCCGGGCGGCAGACCATGGGCGTCCGGCTGATGAACCTCGCCCCCGGGGACAGCGTGGTTGCTGTCGCGCGCAACGCCGAGGCCGCCGCGGTCACGGACGGGGACGCCGACGAGGCCGACGACGAGAACGGGACAGCGGATGAGCTGGCCGCCGATGAGCTGGCCACGGCCGGGCCGGCGGCCGGCGCGGGTTCCGGAACCGACGATGCGGCGACGGGCCAGCCGCAGGACGGGTGAGCCGGGCGGCATGGCCGAAGCGGTAGATTCGTCCATGTTTGCAACGGATCGGGCTGGCAAGGCGTCAATAAAGTACCGGGCAGGCACGTAGGCCTGCCCCGGTAGTGTTGCCGGATAAGCTCTTTCAAGGAGCCTTCCCCTAGGAGGACGGCGTGGATCACCGCGTGGAGCCACCAGCGTGGCTGCCTCAGGGGGCTGCGCCGGAAGCAGCCGACCCCGAGGCTGACGACAGTCCTGCGGTTGAGGACGCACAGGCGGAGGACAGCGCCGCGGCGCAGGCCGAGGGCGCTCCCGAGGAGTTCGGCAACGGCAGGGGCAACGGCCACGACAGTTCCTTCACCTACTCCCGCGACGACTCCTACCACTACGGTGAGGACTCCCCGTTCGCCGAGGGCACCAGCTACCGGAGCCCGTTCACCCCGCACTCGCCGGCCTCCGCCGCGTATACGCCGGAGGAGCCGGTCGCGCCGGAGAACGGGCTGCCGGGCAGCGATCCGGCCCACGACGAGCTCCCGGACACCGGCCAGGGCGGACATGACCTGCCGGCCAGCGGGCTTTCCGACGGCGGGACGGCCACGGAGGCCCTGCCCGGCAGCGACCTGCCGGCCAGCGGGCTCGACGATCCGGCCATGCCCGGCACGGGTTTCCCTGGTGGCTACCACGGTGCCGGCTACACCGATACCGTCGCGGCTCCCTATGCCGACACTCCTGCGGCGCCCTACAACGACCCCGCCGCGCTGCCCTACCCCGCCGCCGAGCCGCTGGCGGCCGCGGCGGCCGCCGAGACCGGCCCCGGGTTCGGCGGCACCGGCACCGACACCCGCGAGCAGCGCGCGGCGTTCGGGACCGCGACCACGGCCAGCGGCATCGCCGCGGCGCTGCGCGCCAAGCAGCGGAGCAGCACCAGGTTCTCCCGCCCGCAGAGTTCGAAGCAGCCCCGTTCCGCCAGCGCGCAGGCCCGCAAGGCCAACCTGGTCGTCTCCCGGGTCGAGCCGTGGTCGGTGATGAAGTTCAGCTTCCTGATCTCCCTGGTCCTGTGGATCGTGCTGTTCGTGGCCGTGGCCCTGCTCTACTACGCGCTGTCCAGCCTCGGCGTCTTCGGCGCGCTGCAGCGGACCCTGGCCAGCGTCACCTCCAGTCAGACATCGGCCGGGGTGGACCTGACCAAGTGGACCTCGGCCACCCGGGTGCTGGGTTACACGATGCTGCTCGGCGCGGTGGACGTCGTCCTCATCACGGCTATCTCCACCGTCGGCGCGGTCATCTACAACCTGGTGACACACCTCGGCGGCGGCATCGAAGTCACCCTCAAGGAGACCGAATAGAACGCCACCGTCACGGATGCGGTAACCTTTCCCGTCGGCGTGCTCCAGCCGGGCACGGATCGTGGCCCGCAGGCGCCGCCTCCGAGGGGCTATAGCTCAGCCGGTTAGAGCGCTTCCCTGATAAGGAAGAGGTCCGTGGTTCAAGTCCACGTAGCCCCACCAGCCAATACGTGATCGAGGCCCGATGGTGGCCCTAGATATAGCCCTGCAAGTCGTAGGGCCA
>WNGQ01000294.1_pt1 | contig 69528 bp, 60 predicted proteins | sample 5407661 | NCBI WGS metagenome assembly WNGQ01 (sample SAMN13153382, study PRJNA577476) | soil metagenome | isolation source: 60 cm soil or saprolite under Garry oak tree replicate 2 | place: USA:California | collected 2016-06-15
GGTATCCCCATCGTGTCGCTTTGGGCCAACAAAATTGGAATATCGTCTACTCGTTCGGTCGTGACCGTCAACGGTTCTGTCATTTCGACAGCTTACCGCATTTTCAAAATCTTGTCACCATTTGACCGAACCATGAGTAAGTACCTTTATTATATACTTAATACACACCGAGATTAAGCGAGAAAATGCGCTAAAAGGCGGTTTCGTAGGAGTTGGTTATGGCAATGAGCAAATTATGCGGAGTTCTCAAATCTGTGGTGAAAAAGAAGCGAGCGATGTTGGTACTATTATCCTATACTCAACCTCAGATGCTTGACCTATCACCTGCTGGCGGTTACATTCTGTTTTAGCGGTTGTATTTAGCCTTGCATATGAGAGAACGAGAACGTTAAGTACCGGGGTAGTTGCAAAACTGCCTCTTGCAACTCTACTCGATTGGGGAAATAAGTATGTCGTCTGCTGATCAACGTCAGAGTAGTGCTACAAACGGACGGGAAGTAATCAAGAAGTCTTTCAATTTATCCGGCCGCGTCGATTCACCCGTAGAACAGTTGCCTTTTTCTGAAGAGGCTCCGTCAGCCGTTGGATTACTTCGTTCAGCAAAGTACCATACATCCCCTGGCATGACTCGTCCTTTGTCTGAACCTGTTACACCGCCTGATTTGTCTCTTCCTTCGACAGGATCTATTGCACCGGTCAGGTCTCCTGGTGTAACCCGCAGCCTGCCGGAATATACTTCTCCATCTGCAACTCATCCGCTTGATTTGCAGACGGCCATATTACCCTACATAAAGGACACTACGACAACATCATTGCGCCAACCGGTCGTGATCCGTGGCACTGGCAAGAAAAGTGCCGGCCTGAAGCGCCCTCCCCAGGGACGCCGCTGGGTCGTGCAAATCGCTGTAACAAGCCTGATCCTGCTAATAACCATCACCACCCTGTTGACCGTTGTACCTATCAATAACGAGGGTAGTCATTTCTTTAACCCGATTCAGTCCATCAGTTACCTGGTACAGGTCAATGGCGGTAATCCAAGCTTAGTCGCACAGCAGGCTGCTACGGCCACCGCCATTACCCGGCAGGACGGTTTCGATCCTGGCGCGAATCAGGCGGGTGATGGCAATAGTAACAATTTCCCTTATGGGCAGTGTACCTATTGGGCTGACTACCGCTATCACCAGGTAACAGGACACTACGTCCCCTGGCGCGGCAATGCGTATGCATGGGCGTCTGGTGCCAGGCAGTTCGGGTGGAATGTCTCGTCGAAGCCGCACCTGCATTCTATCATCGTACTCCAGCCGGGCGTGCAGGGAGCTGGTGGATTGGGCCACGTAGCTTTTGTAGAGAAGGTGAACTCCGACGGTAGTGCTTATACCAGCAACATGAACTGGTACGCCGGTGGCGGCTGGGGCCGTGTCAGTTACTGGACCTTCTACCCCGGCTCCGGCGTCAGTTTCGTCTGGCGCTGAACAGTATAATGTAGCTCATAAACTACATCACATCGTGAAGGAGCCTCGCAGTTATGGCTGCGAGGTTTTTATATGGTCAATAAGCTCAGTATGAGTTGTAGTGTTCAGGCATGCTAATGGTAGATTTTGTATCTTTCACACTACTCCAAAGTAGTATGAAATATTTGCTAAACAGAATATCAAGGCATCGGAGTACTATATCGACATACAATATGCATTGGAGATAGGTATATACTTAAGATAAGTATGGATAGTTTTGTCAACTTCAAAACTAGCGATGGGTATGGAAATGACAATGTCTTCTTTACGTCAAAATGTTACGTTATACTGTTTGTTGACATGATATTAGACAAGATGATATAGTGGGTAAATGCAAGAAAGCAGCGTAATATGTATAGAATATGCGTATTTCTAGTATTATCCGAGCAATTTTAGTGCGTCTATGAAGTGACAAACTCAACTTCTATCCGTTAGGACATATAGGTGTTGATGGTATTAATTACACTGTTACGCCTTCGACACCCTCAAATTTTATTTGGTAGGTGTAGTATGTCTATAGCTATTCCTGAAGCAAATTCGGATACAAGTGAAGCCGCCGACGAAACCTCTACTCTTGAACCGGCGTTTGAAACTACTCTCCATTCTACCCCTGTAAACCTCTATGAGATCAGGGATAAGCGAGAATCTGAAAATGCTTCGTGCTTGTTTGTGAGGAATCATTTAGGTAAGGATTTCGTTATAAAGCTTCTACATAAATACGAAGATTCTCGCTACAGTTTAAAAAAGTTTGGTGAGCGGCAACGCTGCCAACTTGAGGCATTACGATCAAATAGAAGGTTTGCGCCTCAAGTATATTTTGGGATGGCTCGTCTCTACGAGTGGGATGACCATAGAATTTCTATTGGTGAGATTATGCAGAATCCTATCCAGGAAGATATCGATCCTGGCGAAGAGTATGTGCTTCTAATGGAGAAGTTGCCCGACGATAGGCGTTTAGATCATTTATTACAGAAGCAGAATGAGGAGATTCTGTGGCAGCAAATACAGCTATTAACTGATTATGTAATCGGAATTCATATGTATAAACATTTAGCGGCTCCCACTCCTTCTCATGAGAATGGAGCGCAGTGGGGAAGTTGTGTACAGCTAAGTGTTAAACTAGAGCATAACTTAGGTTTGTTTGACCTGATGCTTGCTGTAGACAAAGATCGGTATAGTATTTATGCTGAGCTTAAGGAAACGCTTAAGCGGATATTTAGGGGTGAGAGTCAGTATCGAGAGTATTTTGAGCAAAGAATGCTCAATCAGCGTATCAAGCATTGTCATGGTGATCTAAAGGCTCCAAATATCTGGATTTTGCCGGGTTATTGCGAACTTGAAACAGAACCCTGGAAGCATGTTTGGATACTTGATGCCATTGATTTTAATCCTTCGTACAGAAATATTGACATTCTTAGTGATTTTGCTATGCTCGCTGTTGATATTCAGGCACGCACAAAATCTATTGAGCTTGCCCATAAGATGATAAATTATTATCTGGAGCATACAAATCAACAGGATAAGGCTGCTAAATCGGTGCTAGAATATTACCTCGTTGAAAAGGCCATTGTAGGTGCTGCCGTAAGCATCGTCTATGATCGCTTAACTGAGCTTGGCTTAGCTTATCTGGAAGTTGCTCAAGAGCGTGCTGATAAGTTGAAGCTCCGGTTAAGTTCACTAGAGGATGATACATCCGATACTATGATTGCTGTCTAGCATCATTACAGTTCCGAGAATCTCCTTCCTGTTCCTTAACATAGGCCTGCAAGAACCAGGCCTATGCTACCATTTTAATCACTCCAAACCGTTTTTAAAATTCTTTTTCCCCTTTCAGTACACATAGCTCTTGTATACAGCTATATTGCATTTAAGTTATTAATCTACTACACTTATAATAAGCTCTCCTAACATACTGTCAAAGCATCTGGAAGATGTTTCTTGTAATTAGATGTTTTAGGAGAAATCTCCTGCTACTATTCCTGAGATAATGTGGCCAACGTGATGTTATGTTTGCTAGAAAAATATACATCGTATTTTTCTATGGTTAGGATTCTTGTATGGAGAGAAATGCTGAAGAGAGCCAACAAGCTTCCCCACACATTCGCCCACAACACAGTAAACAAACAAGTATTTTTCTCTTCTTCAAGCGGCTTTTTGAGTCTCGCTCTCACCAATTTCTTCCCTACCTCATAGAAAAAATCATTGATTCTTCATCCGCAACGCGGATTTTTTTTATACGCAGCCCACGTTCTCTTTGGCAATGCTGCTTGAAGGTTTGGCAAGCCTGTGATAATGAACTCTATAACACTTTAGATAAGACCAAATGGACAGATTATGTATTAGAAGGTTGGAGATTCAACCGGCGGTTCGCTAGAGGTGTATACTTAGGAATAGCACTGGTGAGACTTCTCGAAACTAATAATATGCTTGAACTGAGTGGATTGATCAAGATGCCAAATGAGAAGAGATTGAGGATGAGGCAATTGGAAGCGCAAGAACAATATGCACTTGTAATGAGATGTCTAGATGAAGACTGGCGGCTTGATGGTCAACTAAAGCGAGGTGAATTGAGTACAAAAGCAGGAGTGGAGTTTCTTGCTACTGAAATTGCGAAGATGCATCAGGCACTGGAGGCATCACCAAACGACATTGGTACAGTTGAGCATATTCGTGACAAACTGAAGTTCAATACCGGCCTCTTTGAAAGAGCATTACGTCAACTTGCTTCAAATAGATTCGATACAAGTGAGTATTGGTTCATTCCTGAACGAATGAAAGAAGGCTATAAGGGATGTATTAAGCACTTTATACAACGCTTCGAAGCTAACCATATCAAACGCTGCCATGGCGACCTTAAAGCCACAAATCTATGGGTGCAGCCAGAAGCAGTTGGGTTCTTGGAACTGAGGAAATCACCTCAGCAATTGTTAGCGCTAGATTGTGTTGATTTCAATCCTAGATTTTGCCACATCGATACCTTGAGCGATGTGGCCATGCTAGCAATTGATATTGAAGTATATTTAGTAGACCAATTAGCAGAGAGTATACAAGAAGAAACAGGCAAGTATCCCGCTGGATACTTTCTTGAGACCTATCTTGAACGGGTTGGAGAACAAAGCACAGAGCCCATATGGGCTCTGTTGGAATACTATATGACGGAAAAGGCAATGATTTGCGCATACATGAGTATTCTCTATGATAAGTTGCCAGACCTCGGTCAGAGATATCTCAATATTGCGCTGATCCATGCTCACAGACTATCAGACTCATTGACATCTCAACTTTAGCTCCATCATTGTTGTTTACGCGAGTTGGAACCAGTCAGGGTGCCTGAGCGAATAATTTCCCCCATACCGATTTTCAATGATCTCTTCTCCGCATTGCTCCTTTAGTTTCTTACGTAGATGATGCATGCGCTGTGTAAAAGTAGAACGTTCAACTTTTTGACCCCACGCTCCCTGCATCAACTCATCCTCTGTACAGTGTTGTGGGTGTTGTAGTAACGTCCTGAACAGATTGTACTCTCTTTCAGAGAGCGGGAGGTGTCCTCGCGGATGCCCCAGGCGAACAATATCCAGTCGGCGGGCACTGGTCGGAGCTGGAAGAGGCAAAGCATATAGCTCACCTGGAGATAGTGTAGTGTATTGAGTGGCCTGCTCATCGTATTCTTTCACCCTTTGCATCAGGTAATTATGTAAGGTGGCTCCTGGATAGTGAATAGGCTGGAACGGGTCATAACGTACGACACCTTCGCTATAGAGGATGTAGCGCAGTTCCGTCCCTAATTGATTCCACTCTGTAAAATTCATCTCCTGTTCAGCAGAGTGTTCTGCAAGCAAACTGATAAAGCTATAAAACGTATTGCGGGTCTCCTGGCTCGCTTTGCAGGTTGCTTCGTCAAGGCGTTTCCACATACGAGTGAGAAAGAAACTCAGTCGCTCATTGATCCACTCTGTAATCTGTCCTTTATCATTCACCAATGTTTCAGGCCAGGTATTATGTATGCTGGCGTACTCTTGTTTGAGGCGGAAAAGGTGCGAGCAAAATTGTTGCAGTAGGTAAGGGTGCGTTCCCGCCTGTTCACGCAACCACCTCTGTTCCTCTGTAGAGAAGATGTTGTTCCCGCCTAAGTCTCTGAACATATTTGCCCATGCAGTTCCGAAGCTCTCCGGTTCCTGTGCTAAAAATTGGGTGGCATCCTCCCAGGTAAAGACTTGCAGGGTTATTGTTGCAAAGCGTGCCAGGTCTGCCGATATATGAGTGAATTGATCGCCCATAGAGGGACGCGCAAGACTTTCAAGAGCGATAATGGCGCCAAAGGAAGTGAACTCATCGATCAAGTCAACAAGAGTGCGCAGCGCATCACAGTGATTGAGTAGAGCGATACCCCGTTCCTGGGGCGTCTGTGCTCTACTGTCCAGCTCGAATCCCATACCGGAACGTCCCAAACTATCGATATTGTCTAACATCACAAAGCAACGTCCCTGAGGTGTTTCACGACGAATTATCTGCAACAAATCGCGTAACTCCCGTAGATCAGAGGATGGTTTTTTATCTGGCTGGTATACAGACTGAACCGCTACAGCACATTGTTTCACAAATGCTCCGTAGAGATCTTTGAAATTTTTAATTTCTTCTAATGGCCTGAGATCGATTTGCACGAAATGAATGTTGTTGAGCCTCAATTGATCTCTCAGCCCTGTTAACTCGTCTCGCCATGACCAGCCGCTATTGGGCGGACTTTGTAGATAGCGGATCAATGCTGATTTACCGATATTAGGCGCTCCGGCCAGGATGATAGCACTTTGTGCCCCCATAATAATTGAAGCGATATCAGTGCTTCTGCCTGAGACATGACTGGTGACTGCTTCAGATAGGTCCGTCTCCCGCTCAAGAGAAGACAGAACCAGGGGTCGTTTTGGAATATTAGGAAATGGATTCTGCAGCATTCGCCATGCTTGATCGCCGCTATTACTCCACATATACATAGCTCCCTACATGTGTATTTTTGATAAAAAGAAACTCCGGTTGTGCATCAACCAACGATGAACGAGTTCGATAGTGAACGTATAGTAAGGATTGGAGGTGGGACCGTTCTCCTGCAGGATGAGGCCGCTGCGCAAACGATCTAAGTGACGTCTGATAATAAAATCAGGTTGTTTGAGCCATGCAGCGATCTGCTTGAGTTGAACCTTGGATTGGCCTGGATATCTTGTCAATTCAACGATTGCCTCTAGAACTCGCAGTTCGTCTTCACTTTGTAGTTCTTTCTCAAGGAAATCAAAGTTTTGACTGGAGCTGCTCATAATGATTTGCTCGACCACAATGTGAATATCTTCATCAGCAATTTGCTCTTTGTGCAGTTCTCTATTGAGCAAATGGATAAGGTGCTGTCCCAGTAGTGCCATGTAGTAAGGATTTCTTCCGGTCATTTTGATGGCCAAAGCAAGAGTGCTTGGGAAGAGATCGATGTTGCGCTCCTGCAGTGGATTAACCAGTAGCTGCTGCGCGCTCTCTGTATCCAGAAACGTGATCGGTAAGTTATCAGCAAAGCTGAAAGCATTCACGAATTCTCGCGAGGTAAGCGTATTATGAGAACTGGTGGGTAGCGCTAAGATCAGGCTGAGTTGAGAAACCTCGTTCATCAGTTCCTTCCAGTAGGTGAAAAAGCGGTAGTCCAGAATATGTTCTTCGTAAGATTCCAATGCACCGCCAAACTCGTCAAACGCTAATATCAGACGTGTATTCGGTATCTGGGCAATGCATTCATGAAGAAGACGATGAAAACGTGCCTGTGGATCAGAGTCCTTATAGCCCTGCCAGTCAGGGGCAGGTAGGCCCAAGTGTCTTTTAAATTCTCGAGATACGGCATCTGAGAGGTACCTGAGGATGGTCTCTTCGTTATGGTGTGTAAAGTTTTGCAGCGAGAAGAGTACTCCCCAGAATGGTAAGCGTATTCGCTGCTCAATGAAATTCTTGCAGATAGATGACTTGCCCGATCTACGTGGCCCATAGAGAATAAGAGCTTTGCCACGTTCTTCCTCGCACAACTCTCTCTCCAACCTCTCGGTTTCTTCGGACCTCCCAAAAAACATTCTCCCCGTGGCAGGTCGGGAGATGTCAAAAGGATTATCGAGCATATATTTCCGTGGATATGGTGTTGCCAATGCTTCATTGAGAATGGGCTTTATAACTACTCTCTCAGAGAGATCAGTTTTTTGCTCACGTAGTCTCTCTAGACGTTCATGAACCGCTGCAGAAGTAGTAGTTGGATCAATATCAACTTTTATCACATTTTTGATTTTGGAGATTTTTTTTGGGATGTCCAATACTTCTAAATCCTCGTGAACCTCCACGACAAAGTGAATGAGTGCTTCCTTTGAACTGTAGACTCCGGCATGAATAGAGACAAGATTGCATTGGTGTCGGTATAACTGTCTCGTGATATCAAAAAGCAGCCCTATACGGTCCTGAACTATAACGATGAAGCCAACCTTAAATGTGGTGGGTCGAGCTTGCCAGGCCATTGGCAGAAGTAATGGCTTATATCCAGTAGTATGTTCCAAAAGGTGTGGACAGCTTTCTTTATGCACGATCAATTCACTTTTACCTTTACGCAGGCGCCCCATGATCTTTTTGTCACGTGGATAGGTTGGCTGGCACAAATTGCAAAGGCGTGACAGACGGAATAATCTCTTGTCAGTCGTTAATGCCATGTCTAGTACGGGAATCCAACTAGATCTGCCTCTATCCGCCGCCAGCGGCTCTTTCCTTTCTTCAATTTGTCCTATAATTTGTTGTGCTGCCCAATGGATAGTATAGGGAGGTGCTCCCATCTGGCTGATTTGTTCTAAATATGCCTGCGGGGTTCCGAGATTATATCGCTTCAATAGTAAGTCCAATTCCTGATCGAGTTCTCCTGGAGTCAGTTCATAGTGGTAGCGCTCCAACTCTTGGTAGAGTAGGTCGCGGCTTCTATAGCTAGTGGAGGTCCGATTGAGTGACTTCTTGATCTCGTTATGGGCTATAGCAGTTGTGGTTTCGCCAAATGAATGCTCGTCGGTTTGAGATTTTCGTGCTGTTATGATCTCCACGATATCCCCTGCCTCTAATTCACGGTAGAGAGGAGCCTTCCGATTGTTGATGATGACATCTGTTGCATGATCACCAGTCCTACTATCTAGCGTGAAGGCAAAGTCCAGTGCTGTTGCACCCTTGGGCAATGCAATGGGCGTTCGATTTTTGTTATAAACAACAATAGGAGTATTTGTGCCAGGTTGGATGCTGTTGCTACTTGCAAAGTGGTTTTGAATCGCTGAAAATGACTTACCTTCCGTGCTGTTCCACAGTTTTTCCAATGCCGGAGGCCCTATCTTTTCCTTTGGTATGTTGTTCATATAAAGTTCATAGCAACAGGGATGGAGACATCCGAATTCCATAATAGCCTGCATCATACGTGATGCAATTTGTATTTGACATACATAGTTATTAGTTTCATTCCATGTTGGCCTGGGAGTATACATGCCCTTAGGATTAAGGATTAGGCCGAAGGCAATGTGACTATAGCCATTCGGCTTCGGGTTTGCAATGTCGTCTGTTACCCGGTCCTGGATATGTCCTAACTGGCTCAATATCCCAAGGGCATAATAGCACTCTTTAACGGTAGGAACCGTGACATTAAAAATTACCAGATCAAGACCTGTAAGTCGTGTTTTTTGAGAAGTGATTGTTGTATGTGCATCCTGTTCACGACGCTTCATTCCTGCAATACCGCATGCAGAGCAGTAGACTGCGATTTCTCCTTGAGTAGCTCGCTGGTATGATGTCACAAATAATTGGCATATGTCTTCGAGTATAGCGGCATCCTGTTGAAGAAGGCTTTCGTGTTCCTGTTTCTTCTCTGCAAATCTATGTGGGCTACGCAATTGCTCGGCAACATCCTCAACTTCGCGTTTGAACTGCCACATCCCTAACAGCTTGGTAATGTTGAGTAGAGTTTTTCCAATACTTTCTACATAGATCCACAATTTGCCTCTATGAGGCTGGCTATTACTCATCTGCTGAATTGTCACCAGTTCCTGGTAGCATATGGCTACAGCAATTAACAATGCTCCCAGGTCATCATAGGGCGGAGCTAATAGTAGAGATAAATCTTCGCGCTCTATAGCACGGAGATAGCGGTTTGTCTGAGTTATATGGCTTAGTACCAGGTCAACTGCCTGTAGATTAGTACTGCGTATTTGCTTTTTGTCACTGGCCCATAAGTATCCTGCCATTACTACCTGCCAGGGCAGACCCCACGAGCGTAATAGATCACCAACTCGCTGGGCGTTAAATTTCACCTTTAGTCCATATCGTTGTGGTGAGTTTTTGTGTAGCGCGAGTTCATATGCCAGAGTTTCCCAGGCTGGGGGTAGCAGCGTTGATGTAGGAGTCCAGGGTGTAAGATCGGTAAAAGTTTCCTCTGACATGATTATACCTCCCTATGCAAAGTCAGTAACACTCCTTATGATACGTACTACCAATTCGTACTACTTCGGGTAGCCTTATTGTAACACACGAACCCTGTAAAGCACCAGTGGATTCTTACCAACAGTGTATCTCTATTAATTATTACGACCGTAACCTGGTTTTTTCGCGTCGAGATGTCTAGGGTACTCAGAACAATGATAATATGTTGTCGCATATATATACGTTTCAAATTGACGGTTAGTCACTGCTTTTTTACGTACAAAGTAGCAGTCTGTATTGTTTTACCGAAGTAACATGATATCTAAAAAAATGATTCACTGCATATTTACGAAGATTATTACGTACAAATCTTGACTATCGTCACGTTTTCAGTTATTATTGTTGTAATGAATGGTGGCAATTTTTTCAACCGCTATACAGCAGAATTGCGAGGGTTAACCATGAAACAAGTGCCACATGGAATGTCCCCGTACGACAGCGACCCCGACGTCTCAGAACTCCTGGAGCACATCGACCCGTACATTGTCGCTCAAGTCGAAATGATCCTAGCTGGTAGTCCGGATATTGCCCCTCGCGTGGAGCGGGATGAACTCGCCCAAAGAGTCCGTATCAACCTCTGGCACGCGTTACAGGAGAGGCCTATCAGGAACATCAAAGCTTACGTCAGGCGCATAGTTCATAACGAGTTCGTCAATCTTCTACGCGGACGTGAGCCTCCCCTACCTCTACCAACGACCGAGGACGGAGAACTATGGGAAGGTAACATCCTGGTTACACCCGGTGAAGGCATGGCCGATCCTGCATCCGAGGTCGAGGAACAAGAGGCAGTGGCTCAACGTGCAAGTGAAGCCGCCGCCGCGATTTCAATGCTTCCGCCGCGTCAGAAAGACGCTATGACAGCTTCGCTACATGAGCGCCTGGATAACCTCATCCCGGTTGTGGACTCATTCAAGCAGTTTGACATAGATATCAAAGCAGGCCGGTGGCCTGAAGAAGAGGACGAAAAACGTCTTCTCTCAGCCTCCATCTCAGCCGCGCGCCGCAGCATCGGTCGCTCTATGGACGTAGACCTGAAACTTTATAAGCAGAAAGGTGCTTCCTATTTTCATCTTGGATGAGATAAATCGTCTTTATAGTGATAGCCTGCAAATTTCATTTTGCATAATAAGTAGTGCTTGATCTAATGCGTGCCCACCTAATGCGTTGCATATGATTTGTTGCCAATGTCGTCAGTATCGTACAGAAAGCAGGTGGCTACAATGCAACGTACCTCTAATTCTGATGAAGACCACTTATATCGGTCTCTTCCTGTAGTGTTCCTCGTGCTTCTGCTCCTTGGCCTGTCTGCCTGTGGCGAAAGTTTCGATTCGACATGCTCCGATTCGCAGGCCACCATTCTTTCTGCCTGTACCCCTTCATCCCCTCCAAAACATATCCACAAGGTGTCGCACGTTCGCACAAAGGTGAAAAAGTTGAAACCCACCCCTGGTCCTTTACCATCGCCCACGCCAACCCCTACCCCTTCCCCGACTCCCATAGTCGTCACTTCGGCACGCATCATAAAAAGCGCAACCCATTACCTCGACCTCGTGCTGGAAGGGAGATACCGCGAGGCCTACGCGATACTCAGCGCAGCGCTACGTGCCCAGGAACCATTTGCTGATTTCGTGAAGAATCCCAACTATACGCTCTTTAGTGGCTGCTGGAAGATTGGCGATATAATGGCCTCACCACTAAATAGCCAGCATGGGATTGCCAACGTACAACTGACCCGGGTATCATGCAGCGATGACAGCCCGATTGCATACTATGATTGGGTCATTTGTTTTCAGGTTGAACAAAACCATCTCGTAATTGTCTCGCTAGGCCTTTATCCGGCTGCCTCGGCCAATTAGTAATCGTACAATTCGTGCCGCCAGCAAACCATTACAGATAGGGTTCGTTGCCAGGTCGGCTGCTAGTCTATGGAACTATGTCTACACCATCGGCACGTGTTCGACGCCCAATCTGCGGGGCTCTTCGTGCGGGAAGCGCCGCGCCATCAGGCGCCTCATAGCATTGCCTACCCGCCGCACTCCTTCTTCGATATGCTCCTCCTCCGGGTAAGCAAAACTCAGGCGAAATTGCTGCTGCCCACCGCCGTCTACATGGAATGGCTCGCCAATGACGAATGCAACCTGCTCATGAGCCGCCTCACGCAGCAGCGAACGCGCACGCATATCGCCCAGCAGGCGACACCAGATATGGAAGCCTCCCTGTGGGTGACTCACACGCACATCCCTGGGCCAATGGGTGCTTATCGCCTGCAGCATCAAGTCCCGTTTGTGCTGGTAGCGCCGGCGCAGCTTCGTAAGATGATCGTCCAGCAGTCCCCGCTGCAATACCTCTGAAACAGCCCACTGGCCAATTGCATTGGTGTTCAAGTCGAAGATCTGTTTATGCAGCGAGAGACGCTCGATCATCGCTTCGGGCGCCGCCATCCACGCCACGCGCAGGCCAGGCGCGAGTGTCTTTGAATACGTACTGAGGTACAGGACTTGTCCATTGCGGTCCATCGCCATCAGCGGTTGTGGCTCCTTCCCCTCGAAATACATCTCCCCGTACGGATCATCTTCCAGCACTGGTGTCTGGTAACGTTTTGCCAACAGCAGCAATCGGCGGCGCCGCTCGTGCGACATAACTACACCTGTAGGATTCTGGAATGTTGGCTGTGTGTAAATCAGCCGGGGACGATGGCGTACCAGCACGGTTTCAAGCAGGTCTACACGCATGCCATCGCTATCAGTGGGCACACCAATGACACGCGCACCCAGCGCGCGAAACACTTGAATGGCTCCCAGGTAGGTGGGCACTTCAACCACCACCTCGTCACCAGGGCTGAGCAATAGGCGACCGGCGAGGCCTATACCCTGCGTTGAGCCGGAGAGGATCAAGATGTGCTGTGCATCAATAGCAACACCCCGCTTGCGCATGCGCGCGGCAACACCGCGGCGCAGGCTAAGGATCCCCTCGACAGGGCAATACCCTAACGCACTCTGCCGTGCATTGAGCAGCCCTTCGGCAAAAATAGTGCTGAGCATCTCGGCGGGAAGCAAGTCCCGAGCGGGCGTACCGGCCGCCAGCGAGATGATATCTCGCCGCTCACCCATGGCCGCTAACTCACTCAATAAGTGAGCATCGGGTCCCAGCAGCTCGCGCTCGCCAGCGGGCAGCCCGAACAGCCAGGAGGCCACATTGTCGAAGTTCTCACCGTCGTAGCTGAAATTGTTGCGCCTTACCAGCGTGCCGCGTCCCACATGTCCCTCGACAAGTCCCTCGCTTGCCAATTGGTTGTAAGCGTTCATCACCGTTGTCCGGTTGACGCCCAGTTCACTGGCAAGTGCCCGTTCAGTAGGCAGCCGCGCACCTTCTGTCAATTCCCCGGAGAGAATAGCCTCTCGCAATCTCTGGCAGATCTGCCGGTATAATGGTATCTCGCTGTCTCGTTCAAGTTGGATCAGCGATGAAATGGATGCTGTGAATAATGGTCGCGGCTGGCTTGTTGCGTGTTGTTGCATATTGTCCTCCCAATTGGCTCATACTATCTAGTGTAACTGATCTCTTGAGCCAGCTACAAGTGCCAATTGGTGGGTCTGCCAGGAAGCCAATTATGCTTGCGCCCGCCATATCATTTCCCCCATAATAGGGGTGCAGGGGTCTTATGGGTAGGTTTTTCGCAAGCATGATCATCGTTCCGTAGGGGCGGGAGTGGTGTGGAGCGGCGTGGGGGCCTTTATGGGACCTTGCCTGGGGGGCAGGTATGCCCGCGCCAGGAGACAGTGTGGCCCACCGTACCCCAATCCCGTGCCCTTCGCATGAGGCCCCACAAAAAATCTACCTCTGCAAGCCCCCCTTTGTCGCCCTGCTACCATGCCTATAGAGGAGACAGTTTATGAACAACCTGGAGCAACGTATCGCACTTGTGCGTAACGACAAAGACCATGGGTCCAGTTGGTTGACACGCCAGGCGATCTCGATTCTCCATGACTTGGCGGCTGATGAAACATCACCAGCCGCCGAACGCATGCAGCAAGTGCGCAAGGCTGCATTAGCTTTGGCGCATGCCCGCCCGGCTATGGCGGCGCTGGCCGTCGCCGTGGGAAGAATCCTCAGTGCCCCTGGTGGACTGCCAGGCATAGCGCAAGAAGCAGCACACTTGCTGAAGGAATACAATTCGGCCATAGAGCGTATCGCGACCTATGCACGTCCACTGCTCTCCGGTACATTGATGGTGCATAGCTTATCAGGTACTGTACTTGAAGTGCTAACCGCCTGCGCCGCCCAGATAGAGCGAGTCATTGTATTGGAAGGGCGCCCTCGCTACGAAGGACGCGACATGGCACGTGCATTGTCCGAACGTGGTATGGCTATCACTTTGCTGACCGATGCCCAGGCCGGCATCTTTTTACCGCAGTGCCACGCGGTTGTCGTCGGGGCGGATAGTGTGCTGGCAAACGGGGACGTGCTGAACAAAGCGGGCACAGCATTGCTGGCGTGGGCTGCCCATGGCCATAAGGTTCCATTCTATGTACTGTGTGAAACGCTAAAAATTTCTCCACGACCCTGGTCCGGTGACCTGGCTCAGTTAGAGGAGAAAGAGCCGCAGGAGGTACTGCAACAACCAATCGAGGGGATCACAGTGCGCAACTTCTATTTTGATCGTACCCCGGCAAAGTTAGTAACCAGGGTCATCACGGAACAGGGCCTGATGGGAAGGCGAGCGATAAAGCGGGTGGCTGCCACGGCCATACACGACGAGCAGGCACTGACCAGGATTATACACCAGTAGTCCTATATATTTGGATAAAAGCCATCATTTCAGTAATCTGCATGGTAGTGAAAAAATCTTCCACATGTTTTAAGAGGGGGTAAGTAGAAGTGAAAACGCATCAACTATCAGATAACGAATCGCCTCAGCCAGCAGTACCGGCGGAGCTAAATATCAAAGAATCTGCAGTTCCAGATGTAACGATCGAGCAGGCGACTCCTTTGCCGCTTCCCAGCAGGCCGGAGCCGCCAAACGAGTTTATATGGCTCTTTGAATATGGCCTGGAGATGGATGCCGCTTTCTTGAACGATCGTGAACGGCTCAACGGCTCTGCTCACCTCTATGGGCCGGCCGTTTTGAAGGGATATCGCATTTCCTTTGGTGTTGTGGGATCCTCCACTGGCCAGGTCGTTGCAACTATACAACCAGATACTGAATATGGTGCGGCTGTTTGGGGAGTCTTGTATCGCATCCCGCGTCGCTTGATCGAGTCGCCTGGTGACGAACCTCCACCGCTCGATAAAATTCATTCTGCACCCTATTTTGAGCCCCTTGATGTAGTCGTATATGAGCCCTACCGCAAGCGTGAGCTGGTCTGTATCACCTATATTGCTTCGGCTCTTGCTCGTCAACAGTTCCACCTGCTGCCCCCAGAACAGCAGGGTATCGATGCCTGGTATGCAAAACACCTCCTGGAGAGCGCCAGGCGGCATAAATTGCCGGGAGAGTACCTTCAAGAACTCCTAATACGCACTGCCACAAAGGGAGAAACGCGGCCAACTCCGCTGGAACAAAATACGGAACCATTAGCTGTCGTAATCGGCAAAACGGATGCGCAACCATCAACAAAAACTATATCCAGCACTCCCGCCTTGGCACATCGAAATCGCTGGTCAATGGCTTTTGCTGTCTATCTGCTCCTACTGCTGCTGGCAGCCTTATCGCTGGCTGTGATACAAGAAGTGAGCCCCATATTTACTGCTCACTTCACCCCGCTCGGAGTCCCGTGGATCGTACTGCTCTATGGTTTGCTGGGCGGCTGTATTAGTTGCATCGTCATGTTAGGACGCCAGCGTGCTGCCAATTTCCCTGCTTTTGTCGTAGTGGCCTGGTTTGCACGCCCATATATCGGTGCTTTACTGGCAGCCCTGGCGTATCTCCTGCTAAATAGCGGCATCTTTGCTCTTCCTGGTAATGCCGGGCATGCCCTGTTTTCATTGATGGGAGCATTAGCGGGCCTGTGCGAAGGATGGGTATTTTATAGAAGAGCTTAAGAAATACTTGCCTTGTGCTCTGTAATGATTGCGTGTACAATGAAGTCAGAACGTCGCTAGGATAGGTAACCCCACCCAGGAGGAGAACGTATGCCAACCTATATTAGCTTGGTCAATCTAACCGAACAAGGCATCAAGGAAGTCAAGAATGCTCCCGAACGTTTACAATCTTTCGATACGGCTGCCAGAGAGGCCGGGGGAAAGCTAGTTGGGTTCTATCTCGTCATGGGACAATATGATTATGTGGTGATTACAGAAGCCCCTGATGACCAGACTGCGGCTCGCCTGATTCTTGGTACTATCGCTCAGGGCAGCGTGCGTACGCAAACGATGCGCGCTTTCCCACGCGAGGAATTTGAGCAAATCGCTCGTGGTCTTCAGTAGCCCTATAACGACGCGTCCTCCAGAGAGGACCTCCTGGAGTCGAGCTCTGATCGTGTCTCGTAGGTCCCCGATTTATCGAGGGACCAGGGCTTGCCCCTGTCATGCCCGTTATACTCTTAAAAATTATCGTGCGCGAAAATAGCCTGTACCAGCCGCTCGGGATCGTGACGGGCTAAGCTGTCGTCTTCCAGGTTGAGATGCCCGATAACCACGTTAGGAACTATGCGCGCCAGGTGCGTACGATCCGCAGCGACCGGTTCACTCCTCTTACCGGCATAGGTCTTGAGCAAATCTGCCTGGAATGGGCCACCGTTCACAATCACACGATCTACGCGCCCCCCTAGATAGCGATGAATCTCATTGACGAAATCTGAGGCTTTGTAACCGTCTGTCTCACCGTGCTTTGTCATCAGATTACTGATATACACCTTCTCAGCTTCAGATTCGCGTACGGCACGTGCAATATCACATACCAGCAAGTTGGGGATGAGGCTCGTATAAAGATCTCCAGGGCCGATAATGATCGTGTCGGCCCGCCGTATTGCACGCACAGCCTGAGCACAGCCCGGCACGTCTTCCGGCTCCATCCGTAAGCGTACAATAGCTGAGAGTGAGCCAGGATGCTTTTCGCCCCGGGTATCAATATCCGTCTCGCCACAAACGGTTGTGCCGTCCTCTAAATCGGCACAAATCGTCGTTTGGGCCAGTGTAACCGGCAAGACGCTCCCCGCGGTATCCAGCAGTTCCTGCGCATCTTCTAGCGCCAGTAAGAGTTCCCCATTGTTAATATCCTGGAGCCCTTTTAGAATGAGATTACCCAGACTATGACCAGCAACACCCCTGTTATTCTGCTCATCATCACTATCCCCCGAGCGCTCGAAGCGATGCATAAATACCTCACGCCACAATGCCCCATTGCGTGCCAGCGCCACTAAAGACATACGTAAATCGCCCAGCGGTAGCTGCCGGCGAAATTCGTCCATCAGCATGCGCGAACTCCCGCCGCTGTCCGACATGGTGACAATAGCAGTAATCTTGAATGGATGCTTTTTTAAATGTGAAAGTAACGAGAATGTTCCAGAGCCACCTCCAATCGTTACAACACGACGTCCTGCAAATCGGTCTTCAGTGCGAGTATTTGCTGGCAAAGTGACTCTCCCCTGGTTGATTTCAGTTTCACCCTTCACCGTACGATCCTTTTCGATATAAATAACGATTCGACTTGCCTATCGGTGGACATCCATACTATGGGCCACAACATAGCTCAGTCTATCACTAGGAGAGCCCCCTCGCAAGCTTTTCCCATCTCACCCAGGGCGATTTAAAAGTCCCTCAAGTGGGGTACAAAGGGGCGGCTAGCCCCTTTGCGGGGAATCCTGTCTGGGGGACAGGTAACGGGGTGTCCCCGAAAAACCTCTTTTGCTTCTTTTGCTCGCCGCCGCAGGCGGCGAGCAAAAGAAGCTTGGGGACCCCCAAACCCCGGCAGGGAGGGCCCTGCACCCCTTTTGAACGACTTTTAAATGACCCTGCACCTCACCCCCTTGACAAGAATACGATATATCGTTATTATATAAGTATGCTAGCGATATATCGTTAACAAAACAGAATTATGCAAAAAGGAGCATAGAATATGTTTAGACGCTTTGCTTATCAATTTCAAGGCCCTGAAGCCCAGGATTGGACGCCTCCATGGTTACACGATGATGAACATGGCTCCCGCTTCTCAGGCAGGCGCCGTGGACGCGGGCCCTTTGGACCTCCGTTCTTATGGATGCGCCGCGGGCGCGGGCCCTTTGGATTTGGCCCTTTCGGCCCTGGTGAGCCTGGTGAGGCACATCGCTTCTTTGGACGTGGCGATTTGAAATTCGCCCTGCTGGAACTTTTACAAGAATGGCCAATGCATGGCTATGAGATGATGAAGGCGCTGGAGGAGAAATCCGGTGGTTTCTACGCACCCAGCCCCGGCTCCATCTATCCCACCTTGCAGATGTTAGAGGATCGCGGCCTGGTGTCTGTTCAGGAAGTCGAAGGCAAGAAAGTGTACAGCATCACCGATTCCGGGCGTGCCTTTCTGGCCGAGCAGCAAAAAGAGAAAGAAACATTCTTTGGGCCACCCTGGGCACGTGCGCGTGAACGGGCTGAACGTCGTCCCTTCCCGGAGATGCAGGCACTTAAAACCGAAGCAGCAGAGGTCATGCGCCTGTTCACTATAGCTGGCAGGATGTCGCTGCAAGACCCTGCGCAGCTCGCCCGCCTGCGCAGCATCATTGAGCATACGCGCAAAGAGTTGACCGATATGATCTACAACGCTGGTGCTCAGCCTGGACAATCCCCTTCGGCTTCTTCAGATCAATCGGCGGCCGGCCCTTCAGTTGAAAATGTGTAACGCTCACTGGCGTCATTGAGCCTTTCTCAAAGGAGCCTCCGGCGGCGTACGAACTGTAAGGAGGCGCGAATAGCCCATGGTAGCTAGCTGCCGCTCTAATCTTGTATAGAAAGGAACAATTACGTTATACTGTAGTCAACGGGAATCTCCCAGCCACTCTGTGGGCGCGGTGGCGGGAAGCAAGATATCCCGTTGAATCTTGTATAGGACCTTTTTCCTACTCTGATTTGAGGCGAACGAGCATCACGCCGAACCATAGAACCCAGAGAGCAAAACCAAGAATAGCAGCCGTGGTCAATGCGGCCTGCCCACCCTGGGGCGAACTGGCAGTCGCCACGGCACTTCCACTAAAGAGGGCCGCGAGAGCCAGCGCGACGTAGCCAAATGCGACCCATATCCCCGGCCAGAGATTGAGACCTCGCCTGGCAATGACCGCTCCAAAGAACAGGCACGCCAGAGCAAGTAACCCACCTCCCGCCGTGTTGGTAATGATAGTGAATAAGCTTGAAAATGCGGAGAAGCTATCTGGTAGTGACGCGGAGAAGCTAGCTGCGATGCTCACGGCATAGATAGTGCCTGCTAGCGTGCCAAGCGCGTAGAGAATAATACCAAAGAGACCCGACCATGCTGCTATCACTGCGTAGCCTTTCCCCCGCCAGGCATCGCTAGGCAAAGCTCCCTCTCCTGCTTTCTCCTTCTCCTTTTCTTCCTCCTCCGGCTCCTCCCCTGATCCCAGTATCTCCTGGGCCACAATAATGCGGAACAAGGTGAAAGGCAGGTTGAACAAGAGGCCAAAAGCAATCACCAGCACGCTACGATAAGCAACGAATGAGACTACGTGGCTATTGATCCATGCCAGGTAAGTGGTAAAATGGCCGCTCTCGCTGGCTGCCAGGGCCTCGCTATATCCCTGGGGAATGAGCACCAGGAACTGGAAGAGTGGCACACCCAACAACAATAAGAGCGCGCCTATGAGATAGTAAACGCCATTTCTATGTAGCCTGGATAAAAAAGTCCGTTTCATAAAAAAAGCACCTGTGACGTTCTCCATCATAGAGTACCACAGATGCAACTGCTTGCCCACATTTCGCGGCAGGGGAGAATTAGGCGTTTCTCCTTCTCAACGAAACAAAATCGTTGCTTATAATGTATACTTTAGGAACCCGGTGTCTCTAGGCCATACCGAGCTAACCCATTCGATTCAGCATAACCCAACTGAGAGTATTTTAGGAAGAGCTTCGCGTAAATGAAAGGAGCACTATGCCGCGCTGGTTATATTTTTTACTCATTTTTACCATACTGGCTCCCCTCCTGAGCTTCCTGCACATTCCGGCCCTGCTACTTTTTGTCGTCACTGGATTGGGCATCCTTCCCTTAGCTGCATTAATCGGCCAGTCGGTTGAACAGGTCGCAGAACACACCGGGGAGCGCATCGGCGGCCTGCTATTTGCAACCTTTGGCAATGCCACGGAACTGATAATAGGCATCTTCGCCCTGAGTGCGGGTCTGGTGGATGTTGTCAGAGCCTCAATTATCGGGTCAATACTCGGTAACTTGCTGCTCGTGCAGGGAGTAGCGGTCTTTATAGGCGCGCTCAAGCATGGACGCCTGCGTTTTGAAGCGCGCCCGGCCAGCCAGTATGCATCTTTGCTTGCCCTGTGTATCGGCGGCCTGTTATTGCCGTCCTTCGCCGAATTGCTGGCCTCGCACGAGGGCCAATCGCGAATCGTTGAGCGGGGTATAGTATTATCTGATTTTATCGCCGTCGTGCTACTGCTGGGTTACCTGGCTTCGATTCTCTTCAGCGTTTTTCGCTTGGGTGACAAGGGTCCGGTCAATGAGGAGGATGAGTTTGAACCCCTGCTAGGGGTTCGCTCGGAAGCGGCGATTGCGCGCCTCCTCTCCTATCGGCGGCGCGTGGCCGAGAGTTCTGGACCCGGCAAAAGCGGTGTGCTGCGCCAGATCGATGGGACTTTAGAGGCAATAGCCGCTCATGAAGCTGTGCAACATGGAGAGCAATCCAGCTCCTCAGCTCTACCAACGGGGAAAGACGCGCAGCAGGTAGCTACACGGCGTGCAGAGAAACGCGAGCCGGCAAAGGCCAACCTGTGGGTAGCGCTGGCGCTATTGGCAGCAGCTACGGCGGGCGTCGCCTGGCTCTCCGATATCCTGGTAGGAGCGATAGAGCCGGTAACCGAAGTACTGCACTGGAATCCTGCATTTGTCGGATTAGTGTTTTTGCCCTTGATAGGCAACGTGACCGAATACTTCAATACCATCGCTATGGCATTGGATAAACGCATAGGCATGGTCCTGGCGGCCTCGGCAGGTTCCTCCATCCAGGTCGCTCTCTTGATAGCTCCTATCCTGGTGCTGCTTAGCTTGCTGACGATTAAGCGCCTGGACCTGGTATTTAGCATAGTTGAGCTGGCAGTACTGGGCCTGGCAACGTTCCTCTTCAGCGAGATCACTAAGGATGGTGAGCTGGTCTGGTTAGAAGGCCTGCTGTTGATCCTGCTCTATGGCATAATGGGTGGAACGATATTCCTTTTTGGCGCATAGGAACCTCCTCACACCGGGATGGGCAGTACATGATGCCCTTCCCGCCCCGACTGTACCAGTTGGGACACAAACAACTCTATCACAAAGGACTTGGTGTAGAGCGGCCGGTGCATTCCATCCATGAAAACGATATGGAGACGTTCTCGTCGCCCATTCGCTTGGCTACCAAATGGCTGCATGGGAATAACGACCTCGGCAACGTAGCCAAGCGCTGGTATATTGACCCCTGCCTGCTGCACGATGTAGGTAAAGTTTTCATGGAGGGCCGAGCGTACTTCAATGTAGACCAGGTCGCCATGTGCCTGGGCGCTCAATCCACGGGGCACTATGCCCTTTTTCGTTCCAGGTGGGTTGCTGGCTTCATCCCTGCCCATCAGGCGAATACGAATGTTGTACTGCCGGTTAGGTTGTACTCGTAGCGGAGTCTCAATAATGGCTGCTGCCGTTGTAGTATGCTGTTGCTCCCCTAGAACGGCACGCTGAATTTGTTTCAGCAACGATTCTTCGCTACCTGCTAGCGCTTGCTCTTCGTGCGGGCGTGGGATAACTGGTAGTACACCCGTAATTTGCCTGGGTAGGCGCGGTATAGCAGGAAATATACCCGTGATCCGCTCCCTGAAGCGTTGGGGCAGCGGCACTGTACCAATTTCACTGGCGCCAGCTCCAGATGCGCCGCTGAAGCTTTCTGAAGACCGTCCTGGCGCTGATGGCGCATCCTCCGTTTCGGTGATCTGTTGTATAGTTCCCTCGACTGTCGAGGCCGATAGACGGCGGCTGTTCATTTGAGACTGCGTTACTTCCCAACGCAAAAGCTCTGCCTGCGACAAGGGAGTAATATTAATAGTGTCAATGCTAGCTATCCGCTCCATCCACTGCGCATCTTTGCCATTGCCATCAGTGCCACGCGCTGTTACTTGACCTTTAAGCGGCTGGAAAACCCGCTGGTTGGACAGCGCTTCCTCCAACGCTTGCGCGCTTGGGAAGCGCTCAGACCACTCGAAAGAGAGCGCGTGCATGATGATTGCATCGATGTCGCTGCTAACCCGTGAGTTGAGTTCCCGGGGGGAGCGCAAGGGGTGCTGCATGCGCTGCATTGCATTGTCCGGCGTAGTGCCTGTAAGCAAGAGGTAGAGAATAGCGCCAAGGCTATAGACATCCGAAACGGCTCCCACTTTCCCAAGCAGTGCCTCTGGCGCGCTGAATCCTGTTGCCTCGGTAGAGGCAGATGCCGGCTCCCCTTCATCGGTACGAGGTAATAACGCTCGTATTTGCAAAGGGAGCCAGGATACCATAAGCATAGGCTGGCTCTCGTAATCATCATCTCCCAGGACGATAGCATCCGGATCAAGGTCGCCAATCACAATCCCTTGAGCGTGCAGGTGTTCCACTGCCTGACAGATGCCGCTGACCCAGTGGAGAGCCACTTCTTGAGTAGGCAGTCCTATGCCGCTCTGGAGAAAATCCTGGAGAGTGCGCAAACGTATACCGGTTTTGTTCTCTCCATCTGTATCATGACCAAAGATTGGTTGGCTCGCGATAGTGAGGAGATGGTTTTGCTTCACCTGCAAGTCGATGACAGGCATGACAAGCATAGTAGGCTGGCGACGTAGCTGGTCGTATTCCTCTTGCAAGAACTCAGTGGCTTTTGCCTGGGCTTCGTCATCCAGGCTGCTTATATCGATATCACGGATGGCAACCATGCGTTGTTGATGACTATCGACAGCGAAATAGAGGTTCACATACGGTCGGCGTCGCAGTAGTGACGTGGTGCGGTACCGTTTTGATCCATCTATCTCATCTTTCGAAGAAGCTGCGCGCTTTTTCTCTTTGCCAATTCGCTGACCACAAGAACTACAAAACGCTGCTTGTGGAGGTAGTTCTGTATTGCACTGAGGACAGTATAGATTACCAGAAGGACTGTGCTCAGTTGTCGTTTGCAACATGCTCATATAGGACTTCCCCGCATCAATAAATGTAAAATTTATAAATAAGTCTGTGCAAATTATATCATAGCCGAAGACCCATGCGAAGCCTCTCTTCTAGTATAGTTGCTAAAAATAGAGACATGGATGACATGCCTACCTTGCTTCCCCTTGTCACTCCTGACACGTTCTGATAGAATCAAATGTGGACATCCTATTCTCCTATTAGGAGGTGTATTTTTTTATGGATTTAGCTACCTTCATCTTTTGGATTGTCGCCATTATCCTGGTAGGATCGGCGCTGCTTGTAGTGACTCAGCGCAATATTGTGCATAGCGCGCTGGCGCTGATCGTCGTCTTTGCAATGGCTTCTGGCATCTATCTGTTGCTCAATGCCGAATTTATAGCTATTGTGCAGATCCTCATCTATGCAGGCGCCGTGGCGGTTCTCATACTATTCGCTTTGATGCTCACGCGCACGAGTAACATCCAGGTGAGAAGCAATCCCAACAACAGGCAATGGTGGTTGGCCCTGGTCATCTGCGCTTTAGTCGGTGCCGGTATCATCTTTGCCGCCACCTTCAGCCCGCATGCAGTCGCCGATCAAGGCAACGGCTCAGGCCAGTTGCCAGCAAATGTCAACAATGTGGTACGCATCGGCCAGTTATTATACAGCCCTACCACCTATAGTTATGTGCTACCCTTCGAAATTGCGTCCCTCGTGCTGCTCGTAGCAATTGTGGGCGCAATTGTGATCGGCAGAGAGGACTAAATATATGGGACTCACTTTGAACCACTTCCTGGTGCTCGGTGCAGTTCTTTTCTGCATCGGGCTCTACGGCGCACTGGCCAAGCGCAATGCTATCGCTGTATTAATGGGCATCGAGATAATGCTCAATGCCGTCAATATCACCCTGGTCGGCTTCTCGTTCTTTAACCAGGTCAAGCCCTACTCCACCTACTTGACCGGTCAGATTTTCGCCATCTTCATCATTACTGTCGCTGCCGCAGAGGCAGCGGTGGCCCTGGCAATGATCATTGCCATCTACCGCAAGCGCAGTACCGTGGACGTCGGCGAGATAAATATGATGAAATGGTGAGCACATATGGCATTATATGAATATTCATGGTTGATACTGCTTGCACCGCTCCTCGCATTTGCGCTGATCGTCTTCGTCACCCGGCCCTGGGACATGCGTAGTAGAGGTTCGCGCTATCGCTCCTATGCCGATCAAGCCGCCGCTGAAACTCAACATGATGTCCACGACGACGCACATGCTGCCGAAGCACTTATAGAGCATGACGAACACGACCTGCAAGATGATGAAGACCCCCAGGTGCCCCAGCTCACCACTGCTGCCAAAGCCAGTGGCTATCTCAGCATCGTCATTATGGCTTTTGCCTGTCTTTACTCGTGGCTCTTGTTGTTTGCCTCGACCGGCGTCCTGCCAATTGCACCGCCATTACCCTCCGGTGGCTTGCATCTAAATGCAATCTCCTACTACTGGTTGCAGCAGCCGCTAGCGAGCTACTACATCAGCTTCCACCTGGACACCCTGGCGATTGCCATGATGGTCGTCGTCACCACCGTCTCACTCCTCGTGCAGTTCTATTCCCAGGGTTACATGGAAAATTCGGCGGGATACGCGCGTTTCTTCTCCTACCTCTCGCTCTTCGCCTTTTCCATGCTGGTGATCGTCTTCGCTGAAAATTTCCTCGTGATCTTCGTCGGTTGGGAACTGGTCGGCCTCAGTTCATACCTGCTGATCGGCTTCTGGATCAACAAACGCGCCAGGCCCGAAGAGGATCGCCTTTCGCCCGCCAGCGCAGCCGTTGAAGCCTTTATCACAAACCGCGTCGGCGACGTAGGCTTCATCATCGGCATCATGATCCTATTTGCCAGCACGGGAACCTTCGAATTCAGCCAGCTGTCCTCTGGTATCAAACCCTTCAGTGCACTACCCGAGGGTTCGTCCAGCGTACTGCACATGAATCAGACACTGCTGACCGTTGCCATGATCCTGGTCTTCTGCGGAGCAATTGGTAAATCGGCGCAGGTGCCGCTGCACGTCTGGTTGCCGCCCGCCATGGAAGGCCCGACCCCTGTGAGCGCGCTCATCCATGCAGCAACCATGGTCGCCGCCGGTGTCTACATGGTGGCCCGCACCTTCCCGCTCTTTGCCGCCGCGGGACCAGCAGCGTTTCAAGTCGTTGCCTGGGTTGGCGGCATTACTGCCATTTTTGCGGCCACCTGCGCCCTCACCCAGACCGACTTCAAGCGCGTGCTGGCCTTCTCGACCATCAGCCAGCTTGGCTACATGTTCGTCGGCCTGGGCGTAGCAGGTAGTGCATATGGCCCTGGCCCCGGTATGTTCCACCTCTTCACGCACGCCTTCTTCAAAGCCCTCCTCTTCCTCGGCGCGGGCAGCGTGCTGCATGCATTGCATCATGCTATGCATAGAGAGGTACAGGACATGCGCCTTATGGGCGGCCTGGCAAAGTTTATGCCTATCACCGCATTCACCTGGCTCATCGCTACGCTATCGATCTCCGGCTTCCCGTTCTTCGCGGGTTTCTATAGCAAGGACAACATCATCTCGCTTGCCTTTGATCACGGCTACTACGGACTATGGGCCATTACACTGCTGACGGCCGGTCTGACTGCCTTCTACATGCTCCGCGCGTATATCCTGGCCTTCGGCGGCCAGGGGGGCGACTTCGGCGGCCTTTGGGGCGGCCCTTATCGCGGCACGGGTGAACCTCACGAATCGCCTGCCACGATTACCATCCCATTGATCTTGCTGGCAATTGCCTCCATCATTGCTGGTTACTGGACGGGCTTCTTCAGCTACATCCAGCCCGGAGCTCCTGATCTAAACATTGCAGAGGTCATAACCAACCCGCTCACCTGGCTGGGCGTTGTCGTAGCGCTGGCCGGGTTCGCCTGGGCGTATACCCTTTACTGCCGTGTTGGCATGGAACGCGTCCATCAGGTCGTGGAGAGTAATGCTGTCTTGCTCTTCTTGTATAACCTGACGCTGCATAAATTCTATATAGATGACCTCTACGACCTGCTGATCCGCTACGTGGTGCTCGGCATCTCGCACGTCGAGCAGGCCTTCGATGCCTACGTTGTCGACGGCTTGGTCAACGGCGTGTCACGGCTGGTATTGACAGCGGGACGCGACCTGCGTTACGTCGAGACCGGCAAGGTCCAGGCCTATATGGCGGCATTCTTCGGCGGTGTGGCGATCCTGATCGCGGTTGTCTTTGTGCTGGTCAGCTTTGTGAAGTGAGGACAAAACTGTGATATTTACCAATGATCTCACCTGGATTATTCTGCTGCCGGTGATCGGCGCGCTGGCAGTGCTGGCCACTCCAAGATCAATAGCGCGCTGGCTGGCCCTCGTGTTTACCGCTGCTACCTTCGTGCTTTCAATGGTGGTCTTCTTGCGTATCGCTGTCAATGGTTACAATTTCGGTAGCCTGAGCAACCCGCAGGACTCCATCCACCTGTCGTGGATCAGCTTCACGGCTGGAAACATCCAATTTAATATCGACTACTTCCTGGGTGTCGATGGGCTGAGCCTGCCCATGGTCATCCTGAATGCCTTGCTCACCATGCTGGCGGTAATCAGTGGCTGGGAGAAAGTGCGCGTCAAAGAATACATGGCCCTATTGCTGGTCCTTGAGGCGGGTGTCATGGGCGTGTTCCTCTCGCTCGATCTCTTGCTCTTCTTCCTCTTCTGGGAGGTCGAACTGGCTCCCATGTTCCTTTTAATCGGCATCTGGGGCAGCGAGACCTTGAAGCATGGCATGCCAGGACGTATCTACTCGGCCTGGAAATTCTTACTGTATACGCTTTTCGGCAGCGCTTTCATGCTGGTGGGCATCCTGCTGGTCTACTTCAATTTCCCCGGCACCCATCCAGGCCCGCACGCGGCATTTACTGCAAGCATGGTATACTATGCAATGCCCGCGCATTTCCTGGCCGAGGGCCTGCAGGTGGCTGCTTTCCTGCTGATTTTCCTGGCCTTTGCGATCAAAATTCCCATGTTTCCGTTCCATACCTGGCTGCCCGATGCGCATACCGACGCGCCAACCGAGGTCAGCGTCATCCTGGCCGGTATCTTGCTCAAGATGGGCGCCTATGGATTGATCCGTATCTGCTTTACCCTGTTCCCAATGGGCATGCATGATTTTGCTCCCTGGCTGGCCGGGTTCGCCGTAATCAATATCATCTATGGCGCCGGCATCTGTCTCGTGCAGACCGACATGAAGAAGCTGATCGCCTACTCGAGCGTGAGCCACATGGGTATCATCCTCCTGGGTGTGGCCGCTGCCTCGAGTACTGGCGCCGTAGCCTTCCGCATGGCTGCTTTGACGGGCGCGACCGTCCAGATGTTTAGCCATGGGCTCATCACAGGTATGCTCTTCTTCTGCGTGGGTGTCATTTACGATCACGCGCATACACGCGAAATCTCTCTTTTCGGCGGCGTTGCCAAAAAGATGCCACTGCTGGCGACCTTCTTTACCTTCGCCGGCCTGGCTTCTCTCGGCCTGCCTGGGTTGGCTGGATTCGTCGCGGAATATATGGCGTTTACCGGCAGCTATAACTCCTTGCCAGCGGTGACCACCGTCTCGGTCTTCACCATGATTCTCACCGCAAGCTACCTGCTCTGGATGCTCAAACGTGTCTTCTATGGGCCATTCAATACGAAGTGGAACTGGTTGCCCGATGTCCATTGGCGTGAAGCGATTCCGCTCTATAGTCTTTCGGCGTTGATCCTGTTCGTTGGTATTTACCCTGCTGTCCTGATACAAGCAATTAGGCCCAGCCTGACTGTGAGCCTGAGCCAGCTCATTCACGCCATCGCCACAGTCATACATTAAATAAATATGTAGGGGCGGCCCTCGCGGTCGCCCTTATAGGGAGTCTTGCTATGTTTCGACTATACGATCTCTATCTTCTATCGCCTCAGCTGAGCCTGGCGCTCTTAGGCATGCTTGTGATGATGGTAGACCTGTTCGTGAAGCGGCGCGTTGTCACGGTGGCGGTTGCACTGGTTGGCCTTATCATCCCGCTGGCCTTTTCTATCTCGCTCGCGGTGATGATCGCCAACAACGCACTTGCTGAGAACCATGCGTTTTTTAATATGCTGGTGGTGGATTCCTATGCTGTCTTCTTCCAGATCGTCTTCCTCATCATCGCCGCGATCATGATCCTGGCATCCTACAACTACGTAGGAAAGTACGTCAAAGCAGAAGGTGAATTCTATGCGCTCATGCTTCTCTCCGTCACGGGCATGATGCTCATGGCGAGTACGGGCGAACTCATCTCCATCTATATTTCACTTGAACTCACCAGCTTCCCTCTTTACGTCATGGCCGGCCTCATTCGTGACAGCGAGCGTTCGGCAGAAGCTTCCGTCAAATATGTGTTGCTGGGCGCTATGTCCTCTGCAATCCTGCTGTACGGTTTTGCACTGCTCTACGGCCTCACTGGAACCACCGACCTGAAAGGCATCGCCACCGCGATCGCCAGTAGCGTGCAGACCGGCAACCTGATCGTCCTGGTAGCCGGCGTATTGATCCTCGCCGGCTTCGGTTTCAAAATCTCCGCGGTCCCGTTCCACATGTGGGCGCCGGACATCTACGAGGGTGCTCCGACTCCAGCAACGGCCTTCTTCTCGGTCGGCTCCAAGGCCGCGGGCTTTGCCGCGCTCATTCGCGTCTTCATTGATGGTGGCCTTGGCCAGGTCAATCTCTCCTCCCTGGTCATCGCTATCTCTATCATTGCCATCCTGTCCATGACCCTGGGGAACGTCGTAGCCGCTGTGCAGTCCAATGTCAAGCGCATGATGGCTTACTCGAGCATAGCCCAGGCTGGCTACATCCTCGTCGGTTTCGTCGCCAGCCTCGCCAGTACGGGTCATGCTGGTAGGAACGTCACGGGCAATGCAACCGGCAGTGCCGCCGTGCTCTTCTTCATCTTCGTCTACGTGCTCACCAACCTGGGCACCTTTTCCGGCATCATCGCTCTGGCGAACGCCACCGGCGGCGAGCGCGTCGATGACTTCCGCGGCCTGGCAAGGCGGGCACCTTTGCTCAGCGCTTGCACCGCGCTCTGCCTGCTCTCGCTGGCGGGTATCCCGCCCATGGCTGGCTTCATCAGCAAAGTCTTCATCTTCACTGCTGCCTGGGGTCAGAGCCAGAGCCTGCTTGCACAGGGCAACTCCCTGCTCAGCGGCTGGCTCATCGCTCTCGTCGTCATCGGCTTGCTCAACAGCGTCATCTCGATGGTCTACTACGGCCGTATCGTCAAGGCCATGTACTTCGATCCCCCGCCCAAGCCCGATCACCTGACGACGCCCATCGGCCTCAGCTCGTCGATCACCCTGACCACCGCTGCCCTGATCGTAATCACCTTTGCCGCCTCGATAATACTGGGCCTGGCCAACCCCGCCGCCACCAGCCTGCTGACCTTCTTTAAATAAAAAATGTAGGGCGGCCCTTGCGGCCGCCCGGGAAAAAACGTCAAGTGCCGTATCCCTTATCCCTTTACCTGGGCTCCTGTATCCCCGCTTCCACCAATGCCCTTTCCAGCAGATCGGTCACCTGCAATGCCTTTGCCCAGCGCTGCATGTAGGCCATGTCGAGAGCCGTTCCCTGCACCTTGAGCACCCCCAGGATATCATTCCACTGGCGGTCCGATACCTCGCCGCCCATCCTGTACCATTCTAACTTGTTGAGGATAGTGTCTTCGGGAGATGCCATGTAGAACGGGCGCGTCCCTTCTGCCAGTACCTCCCGCCTTGTCCTGCGCAGCTCTTCCTGGTCAAATGCACGCGTTTTAGGGATGAACACATCCACCTTCAGCATCGTCTCCAGGTGAATGGCGTTGAATGAACCGCGTCGCCTGATGGCATCACGTACCGCGTCCGCGTCGATGTAATACTCCGCCTCAAGCACCCGCACCAGCGGCCGAACGTGTTCCGGTCGCAATTCCGCGACAATATCGGCATCAATCGTTAACCGTGGAATGCCGTGAACCGAGCTTGCTACCGACCCGCCGATATGGTAAGCAACCCCTAATTCCTCCAGCACTTCCACCACAGGTGCTAGCGCGGCCACTATCTCAGGTGCGTTCATCCACTTTTCCGCCTCTCCAGGTCGGCTCGCAGGCGCTCGGACAGTTCTTTACCGTAGTAAAGCTCAACGAAGAGCAGTGCAAGCTCCGTCTCGCTGGCATCGGGATGTAGCTGCTGGAGGTTTCTCCTGGAAACCTGTATCATGGTTTGGCTCAACGAATTGACAAGGCCAAATTTTTTAGCAGGAGATGCCTTCCTTAGCAACTCTATCTGCACTCGCTCCGCTTCAGGGCTGGTATCCATTGACTGAGTTCTCATCTGCACTTCACCTCTCTTGCTACGATTCTGTAGAAAGTGTACCGGGTACCAGGCAGGATGTCAATTTTCCTGAAGGCTTCTCTCACAGCGTCCACACCTTCACATCGCTAAACACGCCATCGGCTGCACTGCCGGAGTCGCCGACGAAAACTCCGATTTGCCCATGGCTGTAGGTATTATCAGTCATGTGTACTACCTTCTCATAATTCAAGTACAGGTCGAGCGAACTCCCCTGTGCCACGACCGCTATAATGTTGGTCTGGCCAAGCCCCATATTAATCGACGAGGAAGGGCCGCTTGCCAGTACCCTGGCGTGGGCAGGGTCTTTGTCCACGTAACGGGTGAGAAAGTAGTTTCCATCTGGGCCAATACGGAAGTAGTAGAAGTGCGTCGTTGCCCGCTCTGCGCGGAAGACTATGCCGCCGTAGTTGCCCGTCACCAGCGTCATATGCACCTCGTAGACGAAGTTAGCAAAATCGGTATTCAGAGCAATACAGGAGTGAAAAAAACCCTGCTGGGGCTGCGTAACATGATAGACGTCGCCTATGAACGCACACCTCCCAAGATCTCTCTGCCCTTCCTCCCATTGATAACCCAGGTTATTATTCCGCAGCGGATCATGCAGTACCAGCCGGCCCCCGTGAGTGTAGGGGTTCGGTTCTGTAGTGGCGGTAGGGCCCGGTCTGCCTGGAATTACCCTGGATGGTACGAGGTAGAAATATAGACCGATGCCAGCTCCCGTGAGTATGAGCAGGAGCGCCAGAACTACCAATGTGATCCTCGCTCCCCTGGAAGTTTTTTGCCGCCGCTCCCCAGGAGTCCCTGGTAATATCTCTTTCCTGTTGCCTGCTGTGGTAGGCATGAGGGGAACAGGCTGCGCCTGTGTAGTCGACTTAGGATACGCATGGTGAAGCTCATCTCCTGGTGATCCATCTCCTTTGGTGACAAGAGTGAGATCACTATCATCCGCGTACCCCAGAAAAGTGGGGCCTTTGTCGCCTATCCTTCGCGGCATCGCAGACGCGCTTGTCTGAGTCGGTTCATTCATGCTGTACAGGGTCCCCTCGAACGCCTGCGCGAAGGCGGATATAGTTGGAAACCGGTCTCCGGGCTTCTTTGCCAGGGCGCGCAAGAGCACCAGGTCAAGCGCGGTGGGAATTTGCTGGTTGAATGTGCTGGGCGGCTGCGGTTGGACATGAGTATGCTGGTATATCACTTGCATAAGCGAACCCTGGAACAGGAGGCGTCCCGTTAACAGTTCGTAAGCCATCACTGCCAGCGCATACTGGTCGCTGGCGGGGACAGCGTGGCTTTCCCATTGTTCTGGAGCCATGTAGACAGGTGTACCGCGAATAGCCAGGCTGTCGCTTGAGGCCACTGTAATAAGCTTGGCGATGCCAAAATCGGCCAGCAGCAGATAAGGTCGGTTGGGCTTATCTGGATTGCTGCGAATCAAGAAGTTGGAAGGCTTCACATCCTGGTGAATAATCTGGTGATCGTGTGCGAACTGGAGCGCTCCGGCAGACTGCTTCACGATATGCGCGACATCGTAGAGATCAAGAAAGGACTCTTGCAATCGCTCCCCGCTGTCATGCTGGCGCAGCCATGCAGCAAGCGAGCCTTCTGGGCGATATGGCGTGACCATGTAGGTCAACGTCGTGTCGTTGAGGTTTTCCTCCCCATAATCAAAGAGAGGTAGAATATGTGGATGGTCGAGCGTAGCGATGGCGCGTGCCTCGCGCTCAAAAAGCCGGGTAGCTTTCCTGGCTGCATCGTTGTCGTGATCTTCAGTCGCTTCGGCTCGTATCACCTTGATGGCAACCTGGCGGTTAATACGAGGATCACTGGCAAGATAGACCTCGCCCATGCCGCCGCTTCCAAGTAAATGTAGGAGGCTATAGCGGCCAATCTGCTGCCCTTCCAGTGACATCATGCGCTCCCCATAATTTACTTGAAAAGTAGATGGAGCAGAATGCTGCGCTTTTCCAGAACAGCATAACACATATGACAAGCTACAGCCTCCATACTCGCGCGTTACTGTACACCACTTCCGTTGGATGGCCCACGTTTGCAAATGGACTGGCGACAACACCGATTTGACCCTGGCTGAAGGTACCGTTATTCACACTGGCAACCTGCTGCCGGTTTATGTATAGGGTGATGCTGGTTCCCCTCGCCACCACAGCAACCAGGTTGCTTGCGTTCAAGCCCTTGTTAATTGCGGTGCTAGAAGCGGGCAGCACGATCGGGCTGCAGTTGTTGCCGGGGCAAAGAAACAACTCGTAGGACCCGGTCTGGCTGACATAGAACAGGTAGAAATTGTTGTTCGTGCTATTCGCGCGAAAGATGATCCCACCAACATCGCCTTTAATAATCTTCATCTGCACCTCGTAGGCAAAGTTCACGAAATTGGTAGACCGCGCTGTGCAGTATGCGGAGGAGCGTGAATCTGGCGCGATCACATGGTAGGCTCCACCTGTAAAGACACAGTTGGTTGAATTTTCACTCCAACTGAAGCCCCTCCTGTTATCGCTCAAGGGGTCCAACAGAGCCAGCGTTCCAACGCCAGGGGGATAGGGGTTAGGATTGGCTGCTATGGTCGAGGCTGTGGCCGTAGCATGAGCATTAGCCACGGCAGTAGCCGTAGCATGGGCGATGCTGGCAGCGGTAGCGGTAGCATTAACCCTGGCAATAGTGGTGGCCGTAGCATGAGCATTGGCGGCCGCAGTAGCAGTAATATTGGCATTAGCTATTGCTGTGGCCGCAGTGAAGGTAGCCGTCGTATCAGCCTGCGCCGTCGCCGTCGCCTGGGCGCGAGCCGCTGCCTGGACGGAAATAGTATAGTAGACGATCCCGCCGCCGCCGGCTACCAGGATCACTGCTACTACTATCATCAGGATGACTATAGCCCTGGGGAGACGTTCACCTTCATCAAAATCTGCTTTGGGTGGACGATTGTACTGTGACACCTTTTCTATACCTCCCATCATGGCTAGAATGTCCAAACCTTCGCGTTGGTATATACCACCTCTGTAAGGTCAGAGTATGGATACGCCAGAACCCCTATCTGGCCCCTGTCATAGCTGGAATCATTAATGCTCGCGATTTGCTGGTTATTTACAAACAATGTAATGCTGTGCCCCTCCGCAGCCACCGCAATCACATTTGTCTGGTTCAATCCCAGGTGGCAGGCCAGGCAGAAACTCCTGCTCAATATCTTTGCATGAGCGCCCACGTTATCCACGTATTGGCTGAACACGTAGAGCCCTTCCTCGCCTACACGCAATAAGTAATATTTGCTGTTCACTGTATCGGCACGAAAGACGATTCCTCCAGCATTCCCTTTGATGATCTTCATCGTCACCTGGTAAGTGAAATTGCTGAAATTGGTCTTCGAGTTGAGACAATAGTTGAAGAAATTCGTGCTTGAGACATTGGCGTGATAGCCATCATCTTTGAAAACGCAGGTTCCTCCTCGATTCCAGCCGTTGTTGCTGCTATCCGGGCGTAGTGAATCTGAAAGTACCAGCGTCCCCCGGTGAGGTGGATAAGGGTTAGGATTTGCAGCGATGAAAGAAGCAGTAGCCGTGGCTTGTACCTGGGCTGTAGCGGTAATATGAGCTCGTGCCACAGCAGTAGCGGTGGCAGCAACATTAGTATTGCTCGCGGGGTTATTGCGTGTGAAAACAGCAGCGCCAACAATGCCGGCCACCACGAGCAGGAGTACTAATCCGGCCAGCACTATGTTCCTGGGAGATAACAGCCGCGAGGCAGTTCCCTTGCTGCTTGCAGGAGGGAATGCTGGTTGTCCCTGGTTCTGGGAATAGAAGCCGGGTGAGCTTTGCACGTAGGGATACTGTGTGTGAACAGGCGCGTTCTGAAGATATGGATTTGGTATAGAACCCGATGGAGTCTGTAGATAAGGGTTCGAAGCCGCGACAGTCAGGTCATCCGAGTCAGGGCTGGTATTGAGACCTGGCCCTCCTGCCTGTATAATGCTCAGAGAAAGCAATAAGATACTGGTCCCATCCTCTACACGGATTACCTGGCTATCATACGCCCCTGCTGGCACATTCACCGTTACCTTGCGCCCGCCTGGTAGAGTCAGAGTGCGGCTGGTGCCTGTGAGCGCTTCCGTCTGGCTGATTGCGAGTGTTGCGCGAAGCTCGCTTGACATGTTCTAACCTCGACTATCAGAGATACCTAAGTAGGTAGACAAAAGCAAATAGAAGCGGGGTCCAGGTGCTGCCGCCCCTGGCGAGGCGTGGAGTGTCCACGCCTCTTCTTTGTTTCTTAAGGCAAGTTACTTGCTAGTATATCGAGTTTAACTTTATGAAAGCGAAAGCAGTATAGCACAACAGGCGATAGTAAGGGAAGTTCTCTCTTCTTTCGGGTGAGCGTCAGATTTTTGCAGACGAGGTCGAGAAGCATGATTACCTGTCCCCCGGACAGGGTTCCGCTAGGGGCCTCACTACTATACCACGGAACACCTTTGCAGGCTCGTGTATAGTAGTGGCAGGGCTTGCCCCTGCCATGCTCGCTCACTCACGCTCGGGGAAAAATGACCCTCCTCTGGTAACAGGTTACCACTCTTTACAGGTGAACCTGCCATGCTTGCTCACGCTCGGGGAAAAATGACCCCCTTCTTTCCCTCGACAGGACAGAGATCCGGTATTTGTAGCATATCTCCATCATGCTGCGCCTGTGCTATAATAGATCGATGAGCGGCTTATCTATCTACCGCTTCGAGAAAGGGAGGTGCACCCTCCTGCCAGGGGCGCGGGGGTGTCCCCCGAAAATCTCCCCTTTTTATACACTAGTGCAGAATCAAGGGACCGATTCGGGAAAGGGGTGCAGGGGAAGCCCCTGCCGGAGCGCGAGGTGTCCTCGCTCCTTCTCTCTTTTCCCTAAAAGGTGGAGTGATGATGCACTAGACAGCAGTTGGAGAAAAAGACAAAATGCCAGACCGGAACGATGCTTATAAACTAATGACTGACCATGTAAAAAACGAAAACTTGCGCAAGCACATGCTCTCCGTCGAGGCTGCCATGCGTTTTTATGCCCGCAAGTACGGCGAAGATGAGGAAATATGGGCCATGACCGGCCTCCTCCATGATTGTGATTACGAGGAATATCCCGATCTGCGCGAACACACACATGTCCTGGCAGGCTGGCTACAAGAGGATAGCTTCGATAAGCGCATTATTTACGCTATCCTGGCACACAATGACCTGAACCTTGTCACTCACCCGCGCAATAACCTGCTTTCAAGAGCCCTCTACGCCTGCGACGAAGTCACCGGCATGATCACCGCGACCGCCCTGGTACGTCCAAATAAAAGCATTATTGGCCTGGAGGTCTCCTCCGTGCGTAAGAAAATGAAGACGAAGGGCTTTGCCGCCGGCGTCAATCGCGATGATCTCTTCAAGGGAGCAGCGGAACTCGGCGTAGACCTTGATGAGCACATCGCATTCGTTATACAGGCCATGTCAAATATAGCCACTACCCTTGGGCTGGCAGGAATTCAGGAAACAGCAGCATTGGACTGATCCATATGCAACAACTTCACAAATCACAGTCGCAATCCCCGCAACAGCAGCGCTTCTTCACTGCGAGCGAGTTGGCAGAATTTGAATACTGCCCTTTGAGCTGGTGGCATGATCGCTTCGAGCCAGCAGCTCAAACCGGTACCGAGGAACTCTTTGCGCGCCTGGTGGAACTGGAGCACGATCAAGGTATGCAGGGGCCATCACTACCAGAATATCGCATGATCGAGCAGCTCCTCCTGCGCAGAGGTGCCTTCGATACAGGCACGGAGCAGCACCATGAGCATGCAGAAGAGGTCGAGCAGATCCAGGAAGAGGCGCGCAGGAGCTTGACCACCACAGGGCGCATGCGCGTGCTGGTAATAATGGTAGCAGTGATAGTGGTCGTCGCGCTTTTATGCATCGCGGCCGCCATCGTAATCCACTAAGTTAATACTATCTGGAAGTGCAGGAGGGGCGCGTTTCTTTTTTGCTTCGAACACAGGATGGCGGGCATGGCAGGGGCAAGCCCTGCCACTACTATACACGGCCAGAGGCCGTCTCAGCATCATATAGTAGTGGCACCCCTTGCGGGTGCCATGAGAACGAACGGGTGCCATGTCCCTGCCATACAAAAAATGCAACGCACCCCGTCAGGAGCTAAATCGTGCTGAACAGTATACTACTCTCGATAGGGCTGGGTTTACTGCTGGCCGCCCTTGCGTTAGGCCTCCTGCTCTACAATGAACGCCACCGCCAGCGAGGCCATCTTGTTGTAGAGCGCCGCCGGGCTTTAGGCTTGCCTGAAGGAGAACTGGTATATGAAGATGCTGATGGCCAGGGCGCACCACTCTCGTCGAGTTCGTATCCCTTGATGGGCAAGCCCGACTACGTCGTGCGGCTCCCCGATGGCCGCCCGGTCCCCATTGAACTCAAGCCCGGTGTCCAGGATGTCTCCGCGCCCTACAGCAATCACGCCATCCAGGTGGCTGCCTACTGCTTGATCCTGGAGGACTATTTTGAACGGGCTCCTACACATGGCATCCTGCGCTACGCCGATCGTGAATTCTCCATCGAATATACCCCTGCATTACGCAGGAAAGTCATTCGCCTGCTCACAGAAATGACGCGCTGCAGCGAACGCCAGCCGCCTCCATTAAAGACACAGCGAGCCGCCAAGTGCCGTCCTTGCCCATTTCAGCCCATTTGCCCCGTCGGGCGCACTAAATAATCCGTACTAAGCATCCAAAGGAACCAACCTATGCCAAACGAAATAATTGAACTCACCGGCCACATCATCGACTCCTGGACGTTGCCGCGAGCCTGGGATATCATCATGGACCGGGGCGGCAACTTTGTCGTAGAGGAGATGCGCGTCGGCGCCAGCAAAACGGAGCCAAGTTACATCCGCCTCAAGATCGAGGCCCCCACCGGCGAAACACTGGAACTCATCATATCGGAACTCCAGCAATTGGGTGCCGTTCTTTTGCATGGCAGCGACGTGCAAACGGCCATCGTAGAACAGCATGGAGTCCTGCCCTCCAGGTTCTACTCTACCACCAACCTGCCCACCCAGGTACGCTTGAACGGCCAATGGATAAAGGTAGAAAACATAGAAATGGACGTCGCCATCGTCATAGACCAGGCGAAGAACCGTGCCTATGGTAAGCCAATGCACGAGGCGCGTGTTGGCGAACAGGTCGTCATAGGCCACGAGGGCATTCGCGTGCAGCCGTTCGAGCGCGCGCGTGAGCGCGAATCGTTCGCCTTCATGCAAAGCACCGTCTCATCTGAAAAGGCCAAAGTGCTCTCCATCCACGAAATTGCGCGCCAGATGAAAGAAACTCGCGCTCGTGATGGGAAGATCCTTTTCGTGCTCGGCCCGGCAGTCATCCATACCGGCGCGGGACGTTACATCGCAGACCTTATTCGTCGTGGCTACGTGCAGGTCATCTTCGGTGGTAATGCCATCATCACGCACGACATCGAATCAGCGCTCTTCGGCACCTCGCTCGGCGTCGATTTGCGCAGCGGTGAGCAGGTCGAAGGCGGTCACCGCAACCATCTTCGCGCCATCAACGCCATACGGGCCCTGGGTTCCGTTGAAAAGGCAATTGAGACAGGCTTGCTTAAAGAAGGCATCACCTACGAGGCCATGAAACACCACGTCACCATGGTCCTCGCAGGCTCGATTCGTGACGATGGTCCCATGCCCGGCGTCATCAATGACATGCAGGAGGCTCAGAAGCACATGCGCCAGGCTTTGACCGGCGTGCAGATGGCGATCATGATCGCCTCCATGCTGCACGCCATCGCTACGGGCAACCTGCTTCCCGCCACCGTGCGTACCGTCGTTGTTGATATCAATCCATCCGTCGTCACCAAGCTCGCCGACCGCGGCAGCTTCCAGGCCGCTGGCCTCATCACCGATGCCGAACTCTTCCTACGAGAGCTGGCCGAGGCCTTATCGTAAAAAAGAGATACCTGTGCAACAGGTGCGTAAGGGCCGATTATGCACATTGACGAAATACTCCGACCAGATCGTAGGGGCCGATTGATCGCGCCCACAGCCGATTGATCGGCCCTCGCTGGATGTTCACTCTCCCCATGAAAACGTTAAAAAGCATTATCGCGCCCCAAAGGGAAACCATATCATTATGAGCCAGTACAGTTGGGCAACCTGCCCCACGGCAGTAGAGACACAGCTAAACACATTTTGCACACACCTGCAAGCCGTGCTGGAAACGAACCTCCTTGGTATCTACCTGCACGGCTCCCTGGCCATGGGCTGTTTCAATCCTGACCGCAGCGACATCGACCTGCTGGTCGTCACAACTCGCGCAATGAGCATAGAGACAAAACGCCGGGTCGCCCAACTGCTGCTGCACTCCTCCATGACCCCCAACCCCATTGAAATCAGCTTCCTGGTAGAGCAGCAGATGCATCCGTTTCAGCACCCCTTACCGTTCGACCTGCACTACAGTGAAACCTGGCGTGAGCGCTACCAGCGGGAACTTGCAGACGGCTCGTGGACGCAGTGGAACGATACCGTTCACACCGACGCGGACCTGGCTGCTCATTTCACCATCATATTGAACCGGGGCATCTGCCTTTTCGGGAAACCGGTCAAAGAGATCTTCCCGCCTGTTCCTGCGCGCTATTACATTGCATCGATCGTGGGAGACTTCGCGAACGCTAAAGACGAGCGATCGAAGATGCCTGTCTATTTCATCCTCAATGCCTGCCGCGTCTATGCGTACCTGCTCGATGGCAGCATCTTTTCAAAAGACGAAGGCGGGGCCTGGGGTCTCATTTCTTTACCAGGGGAATATCACAGTGTTATCGCGCAGGCATTGGAAATCTACCGGGGCAGTCGTAAAGATGAGCCGTTTGATGTTGCCGCGCTGGACCGGTTTGCGGCATATATGGACGAACGGATAAAAATCCTCTTGGAAATGAAGGAACAACAGCTTCTATGAATTCTCTTCAGGCTTGTTTCTTCCGCTCGTAATGGCGGCGGGCCTTGCTGCGATTGCCGCACGTCTTCATATCGCACCAGCGGCGGCTCCGGTTCTTACTCGTATCCACGAATAGCCATCTGCAATCCTCGGCGGCGCAAGCCCGTACGTCATCCAGTTCCTCGTCAGTAAGCAAATCCGCCGCCGACCTCACCACCTGCCAGAGAATCGAGTTAAGATCAATTTCCCTGCCAGCCCAATCCCATGCAAAACTACCATCTTTAGGTACAATACGCGTGTGGCTCATCGCCTCCGAAAGAGCGGCGTTCAACGTAGCCAGGTCATCCTCTTGCGGCGATGCATCCTCTGCTATCGCTAGAAAAATGCGATAAATCGCTTCTCTCAGCACAATTGCCCGCCCGAGCGCTGCTGACGCCTCTACCGGGTGGTTCGTCGCTTCCTCGCACAGAGACCGTGCCTCGTCGGCCTTCAATATATGTACATACTTACCCCACAACACAAGGTCGCTGTAGTCCTTGAGCAGTTCCCTTGGGTGAGCATCATAACGGCTATCCAGTGTATGCGTAAAATCCAGGCACAACCAGTTGCCCGGTGTTGTATCGAAAGCTGGCGCCTGCTCTATCGTTTCAACCATGTGAACACATTCTCCTCCCTATGCATACTCTATCACATTCCACACTAACTAGCAAAAAGGTATTGACAGGTTAGATTACTTATGCTATAATCTAACTACCAAAACAAATTATGGCAGTTATGTATTCCCTTGTCAAGAGGGTACAAGGACAGAGTTCTGAGGGTGTGCTTCGGGCATCTCCTTGTTAAGGAAAGGATGGAACATATCATGTTTTCATCAGAATTTGGGGGCCATCCCGTGTTACACCGCTACAACTACATCATGTGGCGCAGGCGACAGGAGGAGTTGCTGCGAGAAGCAGAACATGAGCGGCTCCTTCACGCCGCGAAGCTGCAGCAGCGCAGGCATGGCCGACCCCATTTGAAATATGCCGGTTGGCTTGGCGACCACTTGATAGGTCTGGGCCAGAAACTGGAGCGCTTTGGAACTCTCAGTCAAGCGCGGCCTGCTCCATCACCTTCACCGCATCATTAACAACAATCGGTCTTTCTGAAAGTCGAAAGGAAAACATCATGATAACCATCTTAATCTTGCTCATTGCGTTCATCGCACTCGATATAGCAGCCTTGCGCTGGGGTTACGATAGCAGAGACGGCATGAGGGATTTGGATAATCAGCGCGGCTAGTGGACTGTCACCTTGATAGGTTAGAGAGAAATGTAGGGGCGACCCTTGAGCGCCAAGTTAAGGCAACCACCCTCGCCCCTACGGATGGTGATGGGCTTTTTCTTCGGTTGATGCCTATTGAGCGACCCTTGCGATCGCCCGGCAGCCCTGCCATTAGAAATTGACGGCTTGCGTATGAGATAATAAACACATAAGGAACCGGTAGCAATGATAACAGAAATAGAGCCCGTAAAAGACATACAGCAGCTGCCGCAGACACCTGCACCTTCCCCCGGTCTGCGACATGATTTGCTCCTGGTGCTTAGTGCCTATCCGAATAACCCAGCAGCACGAAAAGCGATCAAGCCACAAGCAAAATGGAGCAACGCCAAATAGTTCGCTGGCTTCTTGTCCCAACGGATGAGCAGACGGCGAAAGCGATTCATCCAGGAGTGCGCTCGTTCCACGACGAAGCTTCGCGCTTTGAACCCAGCTTCCCTCTTGATCTCTTTGTCCTCTTCCCCACGCGCTCGGATATGAGCGGTGAAGCCGAAGTCATGAAGGATGTCGCGCACTTCCTCGTAATCGTATCCCTTGTCCAGGCACATCCCCTGCGGTTGCTCCTCGGCTTTGCTTCGGACGGTCGATCACGAGGCTCTCGATAGTCGGGCGTACGAGCTTCATATCGTGGCGGTTCGCTCCCTCGATTGTCAAACCTATCGGTACTCCATGCCCTTCCGTAAGGACGCTGCGTTTCACGCCGCTCTTGCCTCGGTCGGTGGGATGAGGACCGGTCTTTTCCCCACCCAAGGGAGCGGATGCCGCATCGCCCCATCCATCGAGAGCCAGTCCCAGTCGAGCCCCCACAGCTCATCAAACTGCTCGACTCCCACCTGCCACAGCGGTGCCAGAAGACGCCAGCTTCCACCCACTCTTGAAAGCGATCATGGGCCGTAGAATGCGCACAGAGTTCGGAATGCCGCGAGGGCTTGCCAAGGGCCTCCCGTTCGTAAGACGTAAAAGATCGCGTCCGCGCAGCATCGATCAGGGACGCGTGGGCGCCCGCCGCCAAAGCGATGGGTATTGACATAGACAGGCAGCAACGGCTGCAACACTGCCCATAACTCAGAGCTTCCCCGATAGCCTGTCGTCGTGCGGTTCTTCGGCGTCCGCTGCCGTATTCGTTTCTGGAGTTCTTTTTCGCTCATATCCCTTCTGGTATCCGATAGTGAGACGCTTAGAAGAGCGTAGCCTCTTGGGTGCAGGCGAGCCTGGCGTTTGCGGGCGCCTGTGGGAACCAGGAGCAGCTTTCCTCCAATCAGCGTCTTCTCGAATCAGCACCTGGCACGGGAGCAAAAGAGATGGAAGAGTCCGTGCGGGCTCCTGGCTCAGTTGTGCTCGTGGACCTGTTGCACCTGTGAGAGCGGCTCCTGTTTTGCAAGAGCAGCACCCTTCACCCGGTAGTGCTTGACAGCCAGGGCAACCATCGTGCTTCCAAGCAGAAAGAGAGGGGGGAGCACGAGTATCCAGACGGGAACAATGCCACCGATGAGCCGTGGTGGTAGGAATTCTATGCAGACGAACACCACAGCAGGAAGGACGATGATCCCATCCTTTGGGCCGGTTCTGTCCCACTGCGGGGGAGAAGATGTGTTGACGGAAGCAGCAGACACTGCTCTCAGCGTGAACGTGCTGCGCACGAGCGCAACGAGTGCGATCACGGCGGCAACCACCATCACGATGAACCCGAGCGGCAGGAGGAACGACATCCCCAGGGGGGAATCGTTCAGCAGCGCAAGCACATTCCAGAGGTCTATGAGCCCGGCTCCGGTGGCAATGCACACGCCCACCATTCCAGCGATCGCGAGCAGCGCAAACAAGCGAGCGGGCGTTGCAAGGAGCAGGGTGCGGCGTTTTTGCCAGCTTCTCAGAGAGATGAGCATGGTGCCTGCACTTTCCGCCACCAGCACCAGAGCAGCAAGGACCAGGAACAGAAACAGGACTTGGAACCACCACATGTGAAACAGGCCAGAGAGCCATGCAGCAAGGTCTGGTGCGCTAAATACGTAGCAGGCGAGCAGGCACAGCAGGGCGAGCAGAGCCACCGGGAGCGTGCGGAGGAAGGTGCGAGCACGCTTTGCCTGCAGTCCTATCCATGGAATGAACGCCAACAGGACCAGGACATTGAACCACCACGTGTGAAACAGGCTATACTGTCGTACTTCATGGCCTGGCCCTCCAGAAGAATATACCCAGGGTCCAGTAGAGACGTAGACAAGGAGCAGGCAAAGCAGGACGAGCAGAGCCACCGGCAGGACGCGGAGGAGGTCCCGAGTACGCCTTGCCTGCAGTCCTATCCACCCGAGTAACACGAGGAGGAAGGGAAAGAGGGATAAAGACACGAGCAATAGAGCGCTTCCTTCAATCGTGGCCGCCAGCGAAGCGTTATACACGCCCATCGCATGCGCCACAGCGCAGGAAGCAGCATCGCCATTACACGGAAAATCCGCGCCCCACCCCAGACCAGTCCAGAAGAGTTGTGAGAAACAGAAGACCAGCACGGCGCTGAAAAACCACTTCCAGGAGACCTGGAGCCGGAGCAGCGGGAGGAGCTGGCGCTTGCCGCGATAGTGCGGGTCAAGGCGGGCGTCCAGCGCTCCAAGGAACAGATCCAGCACGGTCCAGAGGGTGAGCTGGTGCTGCTCCAGCAGCGCGATCATTTCCTGTTCGTACCGCTCGCGCCAGGCGAGGGGATACAGGCAGAGTATCCAGATGACAAAACGCACGATCATCTCCTTTCCTCTCTGCAGGAGGGGATGCCATCTCTCCCGAGGATGTTCCCTGTGAGAGCCCACTTCTGCATGCTCTAAAGCAAGCCTGCCTGGAGCCGTGAGGCGATACACCCGCGGGGGTGCTTCGGCATCATCTCCTTCAATCCAGCCACGCCGCTCCAGATAGGCCAGGGCGCGATACAGGGTGGCAGGCTCGATGACCAGGCCCTCCATCTGTTGGATAGCCTCACACAGCCCAACCCCGTTAGACGGACGCTGCTTGAGTGTGGAAAGAATGAGAAAAGCCGGTTGAGAGAGGTTCCTCTGACGGTGTTGTGTGTACGGCATACGATTCTCCTAGGTCTGTGAGTCTGGAGCCAGCCGTTGTTGTCCAATGGAGACCACCCGATGCAGCGTTTTGATCTGTTCGCGCAGGGCTTTCTCTCCGGCACCGGTGATGCGGTATGGACGAAGACGATCCTCAGCCTCTAACGCATCAATCCAGCCGCGCCGCTCCAATCGAGCTATGGCGGCATACAGCGTGCCTGGTTCAAGCTTCGTGCCACAGAACTGCAAGATATCTTCCATCATGGCGTAGCCATGCCTGGGACCGCTCGCCAGGCTGGCCAGGATCAACGACGACGGGTCAGAAAAGCGCCCCAGTTCATCCTGTTTTTTATACATCGGAGAGTTACTCCTTCACTCGTCGTTTGACGCTATACAGCATCACTTAGTATGTGAAGCTTATCACAGGAGAGAGTGTGTGTCAAGCGTTTGCTGCTTTTTTTGTACAGCATCGTCTGACGTACCAATAAAAGAGACCATGAATGGAAGATGAGCCTCGGTTGAATGCAGGGGTCGACCCGACATTGAGCTTACGCATGAAGCAGATGCAGACAGCGGTTATTCGGATAGGTACTTATTACCATGATTTGGGGTGGCACTTTCCTGGTAGTGAAGGACGCGGTAAAGCTTAGCGGCCCCTTCATCTACTCGGCTGTGGTTTTATCCTGTCGGGCATGCTTGTCGGCAAAATCGGCTTTTCGCGTCGCCATTTCTTTGATTTCTTCCGCGAGTTGCAACAGCGCCTCGCACAGTTCAGAAGGCTGGTATACAACAAAGGGGCATCCTAAACCAACCAGGTGACGGGCCATCCAGCGCAGGTTTTCGAAGTAACAGCACAGCAGCACGCCGCCGTTTGTCTGCTCTAGCATGGCCAGTGCTCGCGGCACCATGCTGCGAGCATCCTCCAGCGTGGTTTCGAGTAGCACTTCAACAAACCAGGTGCCTGGTACGCTCGCAAGCGAGCGCGTTACATATTCCAGGCTATCGAAGCCAGGTGGGCGCACAAATCTATCGCTGCGCATCTCGGCCTGCAGTACCCGGTCCAGCCGGAACGTTCGTAGCCCTGCTCGTAGATGACAGTAGCCGACCGCGAACCAGCGACCTCCCAGGTAGATCAGGCCATAGAGATCAACAACTCGTTCGGTCTCCTCGGAGCGCCAGGACCGGTAATGTAGTCTTACTTGTTGCCTCTGCTGCGCGGCTATGCACAGCGTCCCCAGGACCTCGCTCGTTGGCGCGGCAAAGGACGAATCGACATCGATCACCAGCGTCTCCTGCACTGCCTGAACTCGTTCTCTTAGCGCCGAAGGCAGCACTCGCTCGATCTTGGCCAGTGTCCCTTCAACTGCCGGCGCAGCTACAGTCAGCCCCAATCGCCGGGCGGTTAGCAGGCCCAGGGTGAGCGCCAGCGCTTCATCCTCGCTAAACATCAATGGTGGAAGCTTGAAGCCTGGCCGCAGGCGATAGGCACCATAACGGCCGCGCTCGGACTCGATGGGAATACCCATGTCTTGTAGCATTGTGATGTAGTGACGTACCGTGCGCACGTTGACTTCCAGTCGTTTCGCCAGCTCCACACCGCTGAGCCGCTGGCGCGATTGTAGCAACTCCAACACCGTCAACACTCGCGTCGTTGGATGATACATAGCGCAGTACCCTTTCCTGGAACAATTGGTCCTAATCAGGGTCAATTATACCCGCTTTTCGTGCTATACTCAACCTGAAAGGAGAACCCTCCATGAGTGAACAGATGAACAAAGCCGGCGTGCTGGATGCTATGCGTACCGGATATGCCGCACTGGAAAAAACCCTGGCCCCTCTCGAGGAGGCGCAGATGACCACACCTGGCGTCAATGAAGCCTGGTCGATCAAAGACATCATCGCCCATATCACCGCCTGGCAGTATGCCCTGCTGGATCGCCTCCATGCAGCCGCGCGAGGCGTAACGCCCACCTCTTATGGTCCAGAACTGACCGATGAGGACATAGACAAACTCAACGAGCAGTTCTACCAGCAGAGCAAATCTCGCCCACTCGCCGCTGTGCTGGCCGATTTTCGCACCACCTACGCGCAAATTGAGGATGCCGTGCAATCCATGAGCGAAGAAGATTTGACCGATCCTCAGCGCTTTGCCTGGGCGAAAGGCGTACCCCTCTGGCGCTACGTCGCTGGCGACACCTACGAGCACTATTTGGAACACATAACATCGATCCAGCAGTGGCTGTCCAGGACCCTGCAAGGTTAAAAGCAAATATGACGTTACATATCTCTCGCGAGCAGGCCCGCGGCCTGCTCATACTTTACCACTTTACACCAACCGACCTGCCCGGCGTCTTTGAACGCCTGGGCACCGTCCAGTATGATCCCCTCAATCCCGTCGGGCGCAACCCCGACCTGGTCTTGCAGGCGCGTGTTCCTGGCTATCAAGTCGATGACTGGCAAAAAGCGGCCTACACCGACCGCCTGATCTACGATGCCTGGGACAAGATGGCCTGCCTCGTCCCCCTCAGTGATTGGCCCATGCGCGCCCTGATTCGCGAGCGGCATCGTCCCTATCACGACAGGCAAATCTTAGAGTCCGATCCCGGCGCGGTATCAGCGGTCCTGGCAGAGATCGATGCACGTGGGCCATTGTCCTCCCTTGAGTTCGAAGACCGTACGCGTTACGGTGAACACGGTTCGTGGTATGGCACCTCTCGCGTCAAGCGCATCCTGCGTTCGTTGTGGGCCTGCGGCCAACTGCTGACACACCACCGCGCGGGCGGACGCCACTACTATGACCGCCCCGAACGGGTCGTCCCGGCGCACCATTTTAACGCCTCGCCGCTGCTGGATGAAGCGGCCTATTACCGCTGGATCATGCTGCGCCGCCACCAGGCAACGGGCATGTTGCGCACAACAGCAGAAGCGGCTATCTGGAGTGCTTGTGGAGATGCCAAAGTAAGAGCACAGGCCGTATCGCAACTGCTAGAAATGGGTGAGCTGGCGCCAGTACGTGTGGGCGAGAAAGCATTGCCCTACCACATGCTTACCAGCACACTTAAACTGCTTGATGCAGCTCCACCTGTCCCGCGCATGATCTTCTTAGGCCCACTCGACAGCCTGCTCTGGGATCGCAGGACCTTACAGCAGCTATTTAATTTCGATTACGCCTGGGAGGTCTACAAGCCCGAAGCAGCCCGAAAATGGGGCTACTACGTCCTGCCCGTCTTCTACGGAGATCGCTTCGTCGCCCGCCTGGATTCGCGCCTGGAAAAAGGTGTATGGACCATTGCACGCTGGTGGTGGGAGCCAGACATCACTCCCGATGCCGAGTTACTCGATGCTCTAGGTTATGCGATCGAAAGGTTTTTGCGTTACTTGCATGCGGGTGGGGTGCGTGTTGATGAAGGTGTGGATGGGGCAGTGCGGCAGGCTATTGTAGGGATTGAGCAAAATCTGTGAGGAAGCAAGTCAGGATAGTAGTATAAGAAAATCTGAAGGGGCGCCAGACCTTGTACAAGGCCACTGGCGCCCCTTCATTTCCTCCAGCATACAAACTGCGCTCAATCGCTTCCTCGCGTATGGAGGATAAGACCTGGCCTAGCGCATCAGTCCAGGCAGCAGGAAGTAAAAGAGCAGGCCGACGAGGATGAGCCATCCTAGCACGACCAGAGTCCACCCCATATTATGGCGAATAACCTGGCCCTCGTTGCGCACGAACTTGGAGGTTGAGACACCCACGCTGGCAGTCTGTGGAGCGACCGGCTTGCCGACCTCGGCTCCCGCCGAGCCTATTGAGGGCAGCAGCAGCACAGGGAAACCCAGCAGCCTGCCCACCTGCACCTGCACCAGGCCAAACAAACTGTTGGTGGAGGTATTGCTGCCCGATAGCGCCACGCCGATCCACCCTAGAATGGGGGCGAGCAGGATGAATGCGGGGCCGACCTTTGAAAAGCCGTAGGCCAGTGACGCGCCCATGCCGGAGTAGTTGAAGACGAACGCCAGGCCGAAGATGAAGACGCCGACCAGCAGCGCTCCCCACATCTGGCGGAAGGTATCCCGAAACACCTGTCCCAGCACTGCTGCGCCAGGGCGGATAAACAGTAACATCACCAGCCAGGAGGCCAGAATGGCGGTTCCACCGATGAAGGGCGCGTAGGCGAAAGCGACAGAAGTGACCTTATTGCTGATGGAAGAGATCGCCGTCACCTTCAAGCTGGGCGCAACGATCTTCGGCAGCGGCGACCAGGGGCCGGTCCATAGCACGACCACCACGATCAGGATCAGGAATGGCAGCCAGGCCGCTAAGACTGAATGGCTGGATGTGGAGCTTCCGATACTGGCGGCTCTCTGCGCCTCCTGCTCTTCTTCGCTCAGCACCACTCCCCCGTAGCCCAGGACCGTCCTGGGACGCCAGACCTTCAGCAGCAGGAGGAGCGCGCCAAAGCAGACCAGCGCGCCGACGACGTCAGGGAGATAAGGACCCAGGAATTGCGAGACGGGCAACTGGCCCAGGATGTAGGCCAATGACCCAACTATTGCCAGCGGCCAGCCATCGCGAAATCCCTTGCGACCCGCGACCAGGTAGATCAGTACCCAGGGAGGCAACAGTGCCAGCACCGCAACGATCTTCCCCACCGAAGCCGACAGCGATAACAACGGCAAGCTGGTCACGGCTGCCAGCGCGATAATTGGCGCTCCCAGTGCGCCATAGGAGACCGGAGCATTGTTGGCTATCGCTGCAACGCGCAGCGCATCCAACTCGGAGACGCCCAGAACAACCAGGATAGGGGCAACGACGGCCCAGGGATAACCGAAGCCGACCAATCCTTCCAGCAAGGCACCGAGGGCCCAGGCCAGTAAAATTGCCTGGACGCGCACGTCGGCGGTGGCCTGCTCGACCAACCAGTTTTTGAAAGTATCAAAGAGACCTGTCAGCTTCAAAGTGTTGAAGATGACCACACCCCAGAACGTGATCCAGTCCACCGCCCAGATCCCATTGGCAGCACCAATGAGATACGACTGGATTCCCACACCCAGTGGCAAACGCCAGAGCGCGATGGCCACGATCAGGGTGAGAATGGAGCCGATCAGGGTGGCAAGCCAGGCAGTGATGCGAAAGACTGCCAACATCACCAGCAGCACAATGACCGGAATGAGTGCGGCTAATACTGTCAGACCAAGATTTCCCGTCGGATCGAGTACCTGATGGAACATGTAATACCTCCTCTTAAGCTACTGCACTACAATGTGACAGGACCGCTACAGAAAGGTAGAGCCGTCAAACCTGGGCAAATCAACCTCCACGTTTGCCCATTACCCGCGATACCTCCTTTCTAATATCGTTGGCGAATCCCTCGGCAAGGCAAGCGAAGCGATGCCGTGTGCGTAGGGGCCGATTGATCGCGCCCTGGGGGTCGGGTGGATGACCCGCCATTGCATTCGCCAACCCATATCCTTTCTGACCTGAATATCCCATAACAGATATGCGCCCGGCGACGCACTATTTCCAGGCGCTGGGATAAGTTTCTCAGTATATAGAAAGTTTGACATACTACCAGGCCTCCTGTCAAGGATTTCCTATGCTCACATCAGGGCCTGGCAAAAGGCGCAGGGCTCAGCGCAGACTGGCCGCCTGCGGCGGCATACGAGGGAGAGCCAGCGCGTGGTGCGGCCCGCCGCACCACGCGCTGGCTCTCCTTTGGGGTGGGGTGGAAACACAGCGACGACTTTTGCCAGGCCCTGTGCCTCACATACCTGCTAATGCGCCTATATAACCCCTATAACCTCGCTAGCGTATGATATAATAGGCTGAAATATTTATAGTCAACCAGCGGAAAGCCGCCCAATAGATATACCAGGGATTGGTATTCGCAATAGCCCTGACCAGCCAATAGGAGAATAGACACCATGCAATTCATTGGGAAAATCATGGGCGATCCCAATAAAAAAGACATCAGAGCCATACAGCCTCTTATAGATAAAATAAATGCCCTCGAACCGGCCATGAAAAAGTTGAGCAATGAAGAACTTGCCGCAAAAACAGCGGAATTTCGCTCGCAGCTCTTCCTTCATCTCAAAGGCGGGCTGGTGCTCGAGGACGAGTTGGTTAAGCTCTTCCGCGAGGCGCTGAACGGCGTAGAACCCATGGCGGATAAATGTAGTGATGCCCAACTCCATGCCGCCGTCACCGAGTATCGCCAGCGCATCGAAAGAGGGCGCAATCCGGAACAGGACCTCAGAGATGACCTTCCTGCCACCCTCTCCGAGTGCTTTGAAACAGGCTACGCGCAGCTAGTTCCCTCGCTCAATTCGTTGAAAGTTACGGCAGCCATTGACCTGGCGGACAAGCGCCAGCAGTGGCCCGACGAAGCATCAGACCCGCGACATGCTGCCATCTCACTCCTTAAAGAGATCGAACCCGACCTGCAGGAAGTTGACCCTTCCTTCTTAAACGATGCCTTCGACGTGGCTTGTCGCCATCAAAGCTGAATCCATGGATAAACTCCTGCCGGAGATGGCCAAACGCTACAGGACGGGCAAAACGCTCGAAGACCTGCTGCCCGAAGCGTTCGCCGTGGTGCGCGAGACCGGCCGCCGTACTATCAAGATGCGCCACTACGATGTGCAGCTCATCGGAGGCGTCGTCCTCCACAGGGGCAAAATCGCCGAGATGAGGACCGGTGAAGGTAAAACGCTCGTCGCCACCCTGCCCGTTTACCTGAATGCACTGGCGGGTAAAGGCGTCCATGTCGTCACCGTCAACGACTACCTGGCTCGCCGTGACGCCGAGTGGATGGGAGAGATCTACACCTTCCTCGGCCTGACCGTCGGTGTCATCGTCAATGCCGTCGAGCCGCAGACGCCTGAGCGCCGCGCCGCTTACCAGGCCGACATCACCTATGGCACAAACAACGAGTTCGGCTTTGACTACCTGCGTGATAACATGGTCACTTCGCTTGACCAGTTGGTGCAGCGCGAACTCAACTATGCCATCGTAGACGAGGTCGATAACATCCTCGTCGACGAGGCGCGCACCCCCCTCATCATCTCGGGCCAGGGCGAAGAATCCACCGATCAGTATGTCCAGTTCGCGCGCTGGGTCCCCCGTTTGAGAGCTGAAACCGACTATACCATTGAAGAGAAAACTCGCACCGTCATCCTGACCGAGGACGGCATTGAGAAGCTTGAGCGCCTGGCCGGCGTCAAGAACATCTACGATGAAAGCAATCTCGACCTGACGCGCTACATGGAGAACGCCATCAAGGCCGAGATCATCTTCAAGCGCGACAAAGATTATATCGTCAAAGATGGCGAGGTCATCATTGTCGATGAGTTTACAGGTCGCCTGATGCCCGGCCGTCGTTACAGCGAAGGTCTCCACCAGGCCATCGAGGCCAAAGAAGGCGTCAAGGTCCAGCGTGAAAACCACACGCTCGCCACGATCACCTTCCAGAACTTCTTCCGCCTCTACAAAAAACTCGCTGGCATGACCGGTACCGCCCTCACCGAGGCGCAGGAATTCGATAAAATCTACAAACTGGATGTCATCAGCATTCCAACCAACCAACCCATGATTCGCGAGGACCTGCCCGACCTCATCTACCGCACCACCAGTGCGAAATTCAATGCCGTCGTTGAAGAGATCAAAGCCCTGAACGAAGTAGGCGTTCCGGTCCTGGTCGGTACTACCTCCGTCGAGACCTCGGAATACCTTTCCGATCTCCTCGATAAGCAGGGCGTGTCCCATCACGTGCTCAACGCGAAACACCACGAGCGTGAGGCGCAGATCATCGCCCAGGCGGGACGCAGCAGCGCGGTCACCATCGCGACCAATATGGCTGGCCGTGGCACCGACATCTTGCTGGGAGGTAATCCTGTTGGCTACTTCGATTCCATCCTGCGCAAGCATGCCGAGCGCGTGGACTACATCCGGGACATTCCGGAGACGACTGAAGAGGAGCGCGCGGAGAAAGAGGAGGCAATCCGGCAGTATATCGAGAACATGACCGGGGAGGAGAAAAACGAACTCTTCGCGCAAAAAATTCGTGAGTGCGAAGAGGACCACGAGCACGTTGTCGCGTTGAGTGGCCTGCATATCATCGGAACCGAGCGCCACGAGTCTCGCCGCATTGACAACCAGTTGCGCGGCCGTGCTGGTCGCCAGGGCGACCCCGGCCAGTCCCGTTTCTTCCTGGCGCTGGACGACGAGTTGATGCGCCGCTTCGCTGCTGATCGCGTCGCCAAGGTCATGGAAATGGTAGGCATGGAAGAAGACATGCCCCTTGAGAGCGCCATGGTCTCGCGCTTCATTGAACAGGCTCAGACCAAGGTTGAAGGCTATAACTTCGACATCCGCAAAAACGTCGTCGAATACGACGACGTCATCGCCAAACAACGCGAAGTCATCTATGCTGATCGCCGTGCCGTACTGGAACGCGCCGATATGCACGAGCGCGTCTTGCAGATGATCCGCGATGAGGTGAGCAAAGTAGTGGACCAGTGCATCCCCGGTAACATGGTCACAGAGGAGGAAGAGCTGGAAAAACTCTTCTCGGTCATGGAGACGTGGGTGCATGTGCCCGAGGAACTCATACCGGAGAACATTCATTCCGCTCGCCGCGAAGACCTCAAGAGAAAACTGGTCGACCTGGTGATAGAGCACTACGAGGAACAGGGTGAGAATATCGACAAACTCCGGGCTGAGAACCTTGACCGCCAGGTCGAAACCCTGCGCGACCTGGAGCGCATCTTCACCTTACAGGTTCTGGACCGTTTGTGGATGGATCATATCGACGCGCTGGATGTCATGCGCTCAGGCATCGGCCTGCGCTCATACGGGCAGCGCGACCCGCTTGTCGAGTTCAAAAACGAAGCCTTCCGCATGTTCGAGGACCTCAAGCAGCTCATCCAGCACTACATCGTAGATGCCCTGCTCAAACTCCTGCGCTACGAATTGAGACTCACTGAGCAGCAGCCGCCCGCGCCCAAACGTAGAGCGCCGCGCCACCTGCGTACTAACGTCGATGATATCGCCAGGGCCAGCGGCCAGGCCAAAACCGATAGTTCCGAGGAACGCCATAAAGCGTCTGCTAAGTACGTTTCAGGTGCGGGACCACGCCACAACAGTCGCGCCGGTGGCAATGGGCGCACGCCAACCGCCGCCCCATCGCCTCGTCCCACCGTCCCGGCAAAAATTGGCCGCAACGATCCATGTCCCTGTGGCAGCGGCAAAAAATACAAGAAATGCCACGGCGCCTGAAGCATCATGGGTGGTCCCCGATTATGAAGTTTCATGATCGAGATCGGCACTCCTCGCCAATGGCCTGTCCCGCCTGCTGTCATCCTGAGCAACCTGTGTCATCGACGAGCATCCCTGGTGTTAGTGTGAACAGAGAGGATGTCCCGCCTGCTGTCATCCTGAGCAGCCTGTGTCATCCTGAGCAAAGCGAAGGATCTCCGCTCCCATCGAGCCAGACCCTTCGCGGAGTTTACCCTGAGCAAAGCGAATGGGCTCAGGGTGACAAGCGAGGCAGCGGTGACTGAGCGGTATGACCGGTTTTGAATGTGAAAACTCATTATCGTGGGACCCGCTTTAGCGAGGGGAGGGGGAATTCCTACATTAGACCAGCATCCCTCGCGCGGATAATCGCCTGCGCACGGTCGGCCACCTGTAACTTACCGAAAATATTCGAGACGTAATTGCCGACCGTCTTGGTACTCAATGCCAGTTCCTTCGCAATATCGTTGTTCGTCCGGCCGCGGGCGATCAACTGCAGTATCTCGCGCTCGCGCTCCGTGAGCGTCGGGAAGATTTCCTTTGGCACGGCCGGGCGTGGAGCCGCGAAAAAGTCCATCAATCGCGTGGCGATGGCCGGGCTGAAGATGGCCTCGCCGCTGCCCACCGCCCGGATTGCCCGCAGCATCTCCTCCTCCTTCGCGTCTTTCAGAATGTAGCCGCGTGCCCCGGCACGTAACGCGGTGAAGATGGATGCATTATCCTCGAAGAGCGTGACAACGAGAATACGAATGTGCGGGCTCGTATGCAGTATCTGCCGCGTCGCCTCGATACCGTTGATGCCCGGCATCTGCAGGTCCATCAGGATCACATCCGGCTGCAACTCGGTTGCCAGTTCGATGGCCTCTTGCCCTGTAGTCGCTTCCCCTACAACCTCGGTACCGGGCGTTGCCGTGAGCAATGCCCGCATCCCTTTACGAAACAGCGGGTGATCCTCTGCGATCAGTACGCGGAGAGGTTCCATACTTTCACTCCTTTGGCATGGGAAGCTTGACCAGCACACGTGTGCCTTGTCCTGGCGCTGGCCCAACATCACATGATCCGCCCACCTCTGCCGCGCGTTCGCGCATCGAGAGGAGTCCCACGCCGGCGCGCAGCTCTGTTGGCAGCCCCACTCCATCATCCGTGATCTCGAGTTGCAGCCCATTAAGCAGCGCAAGACGGACCATGCAGGTACCAGCCTGCGCGTGGCGCGTGACATTGTTCAGTGCCTCTTGTATGACGCGATAAGCAGCCACCTCTACAGCGGCGGACAACACAGGAAGCTGTTCTGGCGCCTCCACGACTATGTGAAGATTTGCACCGCTCTGCGTCGCTTGCTCTTTCCCACTGCCGGATATGCCGCACTGCGCGGCATACTGCTGGATTGCCGCGACCAATCCCAATTCATCCAGGGTGGGCGGGCGCAGTGCGTAGACAAGGCGGCGTATGTCGCCAACGGCGGAGCGAATCTCTGCCTGCAAATCAGCCAGTTCTTCTTCGGCAGCAGCAGGATCGTGCCGGACTATAGCACGAATAGCACCCGCCTGCAGGTGCAGCGCGGCAAGCGTTGAACCGAGGCCATCATGCAGGTCGCGCCGTAAGCGACGCCGCTCCTCTTCACGTGTAGTGACCAATCGCTCACGTGAGTGCTGCAGGTCGCTGGTCAGACGCACTGCATGGACAGCGACACCAGCTTGATGGGCAATATCTTCGAGTAACCTGTGGTCCGCGGCTGTAAAAGCGTCCCCTGGAGCACGTGAGGCAAGCAGCAACTGACCAATGGTTTCTGCTTGGTAGACCAGCGGCAGGATCAATGGCTTGCCCTGGGAAAGCCCATAGGAGGCGGTGATGGAGAAGGCATCGTCTTGCTTCAAAGCAATGGCCACGTAGGGTAACTTGAGTGCCTGAGCGACGGTCTCGACAATCGTCGGTAGCACCGCCTCGGGGGCAAGCGTTGCCTCCAGGCGTTGCCCAAGGCGCGACAGCACTGCATATGGCTCATCGCGCTCGCCATACATCAGGCGATTGATCAGCCGCTGCAGCCGGGCGCGCAGCGGCTGAAAGAGCACCGCGATGAGACCTGTGGCAAGCAGCGAATTGACCGGACTCCCAGAGGTATGCAGCAGCGTACCCAGAGTGCTTACCACGAGGATATACACGCCAACGACGCTGGCTGTGAGGATACCATACACCAGCGTGCGATTGATGAGAATGTCAATATCGAAAAGGCGGTAGCGCAGGATGGCGATGGCCAGTGCCAGGGGATAAGGCAAAACCAGCAGCCCGAGTCCGTTCGAACCAAGAAGTGGTTGCCCCAGGATAAAGGTGGGGAGATACCACAGCAGTGCTACGATGTATTCGGTAACCCCAAATCGCGACGACAATGGTCAGGACAAGATAGACGGCGGGAGGTACGCTCTCGATTGTACCCCAGCTGCCAATCCAATCCAGGGTGCTTACAGTTCCCGGCCACACACTTGCAAGGTAGGCGCAGGAGAGCGCGTAAGGCACGATATAGATGAGTGGGATCACCCATCGCCATTTGACGACGACCGGGTGCGGTTGGGGAAAGACCAGCGCGAAGTGCAGTAGACCGACCCAGAAAAGCGTGTACACACCAAATGTCGTGGCTATGTAGAGCCAGAAACCAATACCGTTGACCAGGTCACCCACTTGCAAGCCCAGCGACCAGGTGGTGGCGCCCGTGATGCTCGCTGCAATGAGGAGCTGCACCCGGGCTGCGCGATCATCGGGGCGCAGGAGAAAAACGAAGATGGCCACGAAGAGAAAGACCAGCGCGAAGAGCACCGTACTCCATTCGTGTATCAGGATGGCGCCCAGGGGGTATGGTCCCAGGGTCACAGGCACATCGAGATGGTGCCCACTACGCACAACTGTGTAGGTGACTGTCTGACCAAACTGCCAGTGTGGTCGCGGGGCGCCAGGCTGGAAGAGCTCCTGCGCCCATGACTCCATACTTCTCCCCGCCACAGCCACAACCACGTCTCCCTGCCGCAGGCCACCGGGCTGCTCCTGGATCGGCGTTACGATTACTCCATCAGATCTCAAGACAGGTTGTCCTGGTGCCAGGCGTGTGCCGTCGGAGGGGCTGGTCAGTTGGAGCAAGAGGAACGCCACTCCAAGCAAGACAGCAGTTATCGCAACGGTGACGACAGCGAAACGAGTACGCCCTGGCTGTTGCATCCTCTTGCACCTCCAGTTGGTTGAATGAGTCCGGTTCAATCTCAGCTTATTGTACCATACGAGCTCCCAGGGCCACACCGTCCCCCAGACGGCGTCCGCAAGGACCCACCCCATAGGCGTTAAAGCACTGTTGTCATCCTGAGCGCAGCGAAGGATCTGCGCGCTGGGCAGCCAGAGATCCTTCGCTGCGCTCAGGATGACATGGCGGAGCGGCCCCACAGGCGTGAATTTCAGCCAAAAAGTGCTGAAGTTCACGCCTATGGGGCCCACCCCACCCTACTTCACCACCCTTGCCCCTACCATACTACGGCTTCGCTGCCCCAGCGTCTTCTAGATGTTGATGATTTCAACCCTCGATATCTGGGAGAACCTCCCTCTGGGGGTCTCCATCCATCCGGACACGGTGAAAGTACTCACACACCATGCCCTGCGATCTCCTCACGTACTCCGGCTTCTTCAGGGGGAGGCTTACTGATCTGGAGCGAAGGAGTGTCCGGCCGGCCGGGTTGGCGCACCCACAGGGAGACATGAGATGGCTGCATGGTTTCTTGCACAACGGCCAACAGTTGCTCACGCAGCTGATCCAGATCCGCCTTATTGCGCAGCGTGGAGGTGAAAGCGGCGGTGATCTTGGCCGCGTCATACTTGCGGCGATAGAAGCGGCGGTCGATGATGGCCTGGAGACGCCGGCGCAGCGGATGGAAGAGGGCCGCGATCACCAGCGTGGAGCCGACGATGACCACGGGCTGTTCGGAGAAGCTGCCGGTCACCGCCCTCACCAGCGCTTGCAAGACCAGGATGAGGCCGACATAGAGCGCCACCACAAGGACGGTCAAGGAGCCATAGACCAGGGTGCGGTTAATGATGACATCGATATCCCACAGCCGGTAGCGCAGAATCGGGATGCTCACGCTCAGCAGCACAATCGTCCAGAGCAATAGCCAAAATGGTCCATTGAAGAGTTGATACCCCGCATGCGCTGCACTCGAGCCTGGTGCCAGCCCCTGGAGTATCCCCTGGATGATGACGAGCAAGAAGATGATACTCAGGCCAAAGACGAACCACTTGGTCTGCTGCCGCTGCACGGCGTCATAGACCCGCACATAGCGGTAGACCTGTACCACGATCGGCAGGAGAGATGTGAGAATTAACGCTATAGCGGGTACGAGGGGCGTGGTGACGGGGAGTGAGGAGAGCATGGTCACAGCGAAAAAGGGGACGAACGCGGCCCATGTCCAGCGCGGGGTGAACCGGCCAGTGGGAAAAATAAAGAAAAAGACTAACATGGCAGGCCACATCAGCCCCAGACCGATGACTTGGGCCAGGAGTTGGAAAAGCGGGGGCGTCTGCGCGGGCAGATTGAAGCCGAGAAAGCCGCTTGAGCCAAACAGCACGAGCAGCAGTGAGACGAGCAGACCTATCCACTCCTGTGATTTGCGCCAGAAAATCAGGAGGCCGAGCAGCCAGAACAATACAGACACTGCCACACAAAGGGCGGCTAAGAGACCCTCAGCCGCCGAGACTGAGAGGTGCAGCTGGCCCAGCACCTGGACATAGGCTGGGGTGAGTTGCTCGGTGGGACAGTTTCCAGCGTCGGGCAGGGTACAAACGGTCCTCGAGTACTGAAAGAAGGCGGGAAGGTTGACCACGAAGATGACCAGCAGCGCGAGGGCAAGCACGATCCAGGCTCCCGGGGCGACTCGTTGCCAGCTCCACCGCCTTCGTCCTGGCGGTGTGGGCGAGGTGGCAGGAAGCGTCTCGCCGAGTGGATGTTGCTGCAAGGTCACCGCTCTCCTCTTTTCGCTCTCTAATCCCCTAAGCGAAGCCGTAGTATGCACAGAGTCCATCTGTCGTTGAGCTTGTCTCCCTGCCAGTATAGCACAGCATCGTCTCCAAAACGTTACGGCGAGCAAGATGTTTTTTTCACCTCTAGACAGCCGTCGTTGAGGCAACTGTTGCCTCTTCCTCACGCTGGCTCCCGGCTGGAACCTGATACCGTCGCAAGAGCAAGAGGATGCCTATCACGAGCGGCAGCACCAGGTGCAGAAAGGGGTCGGCGTCACCGGTGACGCCGACTAACCCCAGTCCCGCCAGGCTGTAGACGATGGCGAGCCAGCCCACCCAATGCGGCAGCACGCGCGTGGAGAGCACCGCTCCGCCATAGGCATACATGCGCCGCCTACGACATGGCTGGTTTTGGTCGTGAAAATTCATTATCGCGCTCGGGGCGTGGCCAAACCCATAGTAGTTTAAACTCCATTATGGCAGCAGAATCAATGTGCGGTGAATTCCTTTCAAACAAAACGGTAGTTTGTGCCAGGTGTCGCCATGATCGGCCGAATGCCACACCTCACCATTGCTCAGCCCGGCATACACGTGACCAGGAGCCGCGGGGTCCGTGAGCAGCGCGTATGGCATATGGTTGAGAGGCTGCGGCAGCCCACCCGTCAATGTTTGCCATGACGCGCCCCCCACCGACCGTACGATAGCAGCTTGAGCATTCTGTTCGCTGTGAGCTTTCAGTGCGCTGGGAGCCAGGGAAGCATACCACACTTCTGGATGGTCCGGGTCAGCAGCAACAGCCCACCCGTAGTGCCGGTCAAGACCCTCCCTCGACTGCGTCCAGGCCGCACCAGCATCCCTGCTGACGGAAACGCCCGCGCCGCTGCCGCCGCCTTCATAGACCCAGTCTCCATGCGTGACATGGAAGGTGAGCGAGTGGCAATCGCGCAGCGCCCCCCTGCGATGCCCGCTCCATGTCTGCCCGCCATCGAGGCTTTGCACCACTGCTCCAGCCTCGATGCCCACCAGGATGACCTTGGGGTTCGCGGGCGAGAGCGCAATCGCCTGTACATAGGCGCTAAAGGGTTTCTCCGCGGGCGAGAACCAGAACCAGCGCGAACGAATGCGCCGGAACGAGGCCAGTTCCATCCAACTCGCGCCGCCATCACGCGAGACGAAGAGCAGAGCGGGTTTCGTTCCAGCGTAGACGGTGCCAGGCTGCGTGCGGCTGGCCGCCAGGGCTTTGACGATGTGCCCAGCTAGACCAACTGACCGCCAGGTCTTGCCTCCATCCTCTGAGCGCAGCACTCCCTGACCCTGTGTCCCGGCGTAGATCACCCTGGAGTTCAACGGATCGGCGGCCAGGCACCGCACGTCCTGCTCGCTGAGTAGAAATTCAACGGACCACTCACCGCTCGCGCTCTGTGAAGCGCGGGCCAATCCCTGGCTCGTCGTCGCCAGAAAGGTGTTCATGCTCATACTTCTCTCCTCTAGATATTGCTGTGTAAGCATCTATAGCCTTGTATTTTACTGTTTGCTCGGATTTGCGCAGCCACAGCGAAACATGCGCTGGCTGCATCGTCTCCTGCGCCACGGCCAGTAACCGCTCGCGCAGCTGGTCCAGGTCCACCTCGTTGCGCAGTGTTGCGCTGAAAGCGGCCAGAGTCTTGGCGGCGTCATACTTGCGGCGATAGAAGCGCCGGTCAATACTCCGCTGGATGCCCTGGCGCAGCGGCTGGAACAGGGCCACGATGGCCAAAGTGGAGAGAACAATGGCCACGCTGTTGTCCTGGCCGCTGTTGTCCTGGCTGATGAGGCCACGCAGCAGCGATTGCAGGCCAATCACCAGGCTCACATAGATCGCTGTCAGGCTGACCGTGAGCGCCCCATAGACCAGCGTGCGGTTGATGAGCACATCGATGTCCCACAGCCGGGAGCGCAGTATGGCAAACCCAAACGAGAGCGGGATCAAGAGTATTAAGCAAGTGCTGATGGCGTTCAAGGCCAGTTGATAGGGCGCACCGTAGAGCGAATTGTAGTCGGCGAGCGCTGGGAAGATCAGATACAGCACCACGCCGCCAATGTAGACGGTGATCGGAATAGCCATCCCGAAGACGACCCATTTGGTCTGCTGGCGCTCCATTGGACTGGACACCCGCCGGTAGCGGTAGAGTTGGACACCCACCAGGATCATGGTCTCGCCGAGCAGCATGAAATAGCCAAGCGAATCACCCAGGATAGTCAGCGTGAAAGGGGCATTTGGGAAGAAGGTGACAGGAACCTGTACTGCCAGACTCACGACCAGAGTCCAGCGCGTCCAGCGCGGCACGAACTGCCCACTGGGAAACAGCAGGAAGACGAGCACGAGCAAGCTAAAAGCGAGGAAGTAGAGGCATTCGTTGGGTATCTGCAAGGGGGAACTCGGCAGCACGCTACTGGTCACATAGATCGGGCCAAAGGTCACCAGCATAAGGGCGACCAGCAGCGCCATGCGGTCGTCGGATCGGCGCCAGACGATCAGCGTGCTGACCACCAAACACACCACCATGGTGGCCAGCGTGAGCGCGACGATGAACGCTGCGTAATCGCCTGGAGACAGGCCAATCCCTTTGAGCGTCTCTACTTGTGAGTGAGTGAGTTGCTGCCATTCGCATGCTGTGCCAGCACACGGAGTTTGCAGGAGTGCCAGGTACACCGGGAGGTTGGCGAAGAAGATACCCAGGGTGAGGATAACCAGTGCGAGCCACACGCCCCGGCCGAGCAGGAGCCAGCGCCCCTGCAAGCGCGTATCGAGTGCATGGGAACGCTGCCTGGGATCCTGCCTGGGGGGCAGGTAATGAGTTGACGCCTGTTGAACACTCATCTGTACGATCCTTGCATGATGCCCTGGTCCTTGCGCCCCGTGCTTCTGTTGACTTCCATTATATGCCAGGTTCCCTTGTTCCGGCTAGTGTTCCAGAGGTGCTCTGCTTTACAGGAGTGGGCTGAGTGGCTGCCGGTGCCCGCACAACCGTTCGCGCCCGCCACGCGATGGTCAGGGCGAGGGCGAAGAGCACCAGAGCCAGCACGGGATGGAAGGCGGCGAGGGTCGGAACAGCCGTGCGGATCATGGCAAAGACTTCTGTCTGGATGAGGCAGAGTCCCAATAGGAGCCAGGTGAGGAGCTTGGCTGGGGGCGGGATTTTCCCCAGGTATGCCAGGAGGACCTGGAGGGCGGGCAGCAAAACGATCGAGTGACCGAATCCGATATGCGCGTCCCAATACGATTGTGTGGTGAAGAGGCTGAGACCGACCAGGAACACCTGGAAAAGAATGGCTACTAGGAACAGCTAGGCAACAATCAAGTAGAGCATACGTATCCATTTACCGATCATGTGGTTTCTCCTTTACGAGCGAAGAATGGCTCGCTTCTATTCGAGGACAGCAATGCGAAGAGCAGAAGCATGAAAAGGTAGCCAGTAACGCGTAGCAATTTCATGGTGAGTTCCTTTCGTACGGCTTGAGCCGCACGTCACGAGCGACAACTGATCTCCGGCATCTCCTGGATTCATCGTCTCCAGGCTCCCGTCAATTCGCTTTCCGGCTTTGTGCCATGAAGGTGCCTCATCTGCAAGAGCCAGCTATGACACCTCTGCTGGAGGAGGTCGAGGCCGGGCAAACACGATGTCTGCAACTACTATACTCAGGCATATTTCCCAGGCGGTAGGGAATGGGTTCCCAATTTTTTGGGAAAATTCTTCCTGGGGATAACTGCCTCTTCCCAAACCATAACTTTTCCTTATACCACCCTTCACGACTCTTGAAGTAATTTCCTGGGTGTTCTCCTACATTGCATGGTAAGCTTTTAGTAACAAATGCTATTCCTCAAGGATGTAGCATCTCGGCAAAGGGAGTGCAGGAAGCGCAGCCTCTTGCCGGGGCGAGGGCGGGCTCTCATGGGTAGGTTTTTGAGAAACGTGCTCGTCAGTCCGTAGGGGCGGGGTGGTGTGGAGCGGAGTGGGGGCCTTTATGGCCGCCCGCACCCGAGGGCAGGTATGCCCGTGCCGGGGATTTCACGAGCCAGGAGTAATCTCGCAGTCACAAATAGAGGAGAAAGAGAGACATCAGCATGAGCAGTCAACATATCTCGAACGGCAGTGGAAATGGCAAACATGCCTTGAGCGGCTATACCGTCTTGAACAGCCGTAATGCTTCGGAGCTTAGGGAAGATTGGAAAACACATCCGCGCTGGCAGGGCGTTAAGCGGCCATACACAGCCGAGGACGTAATACGCCTGCGTGGCTCCATTCCCATAGAATACACGCTGGCACGTCTGGGAGCAGAACGTCTATGGCACCTCCTGCATACCGAGCCCTATTTAGCGGCCCTCGGCGCGCTGACAGGCAACCAGGCTGTCCAGCAGGTCAAAGCAGGCTTGAAAGCCATCTACCTGAGCGGCTGGCAGGTCGCGGCCGACGCCAACCTCTCCGGGCACATGTACCCCGACCAGAGCCTGTACCCCGCCAACAGCGTCCCGCACGTCGTGCGCAGGATCAACCAGGCCCTCCAGCGCGCCGACCAGATTCACCACTCTGAAGGCAACCACGACACCTACTGGTTCGCACCCATCGTGGCCGACGCCGAAGCCGGTTTCGGCGGCCCCCTCAACGTGTTCGAGTTGATGAAAGCCATGATCGAGGCCGGGGCGGCAGGCGTTCACTTCGAAGACCAGCTTGCATCCGAAAAGAAGTGCGGTCATATGGGCGGCAAAGTGCTCATACCCACACAGTCGGCCATCAAGCACCTGGTCGCCGCGCGCTTTGCTGCCGATGTAATGGGTGTGCCGACGCTGATCGTCGCCCGCACCGACGCCAATGCAGCGCAGTTGATCACCAGCGACATCGACCCGGCCGACCAGCGTTTCCTCACCGGGCAGCGCACCCCGGAAGGCTTCTTCAGGATCAGCAGCGGCCTGGAAACCGCCATTGCTCGCGGCCTCTCCTATGCCCCGTACTGCGACCTCATCTGGTGCGAGACCTCGGAGCCCAACCTGCAGGAGGCGCGGCGCTTCGCCGACTCCATCCACGAGCAGTTCCCTGGCAAGCTGCTGGCCTACAACTGCTCCCCCTCGTTCAACTGGCGCAAGAAGCTCGATTCCGGAACAATAGCCACCTTCCAGCAGGAATTGGGCAAGATGGGCTACAAATTCCAGTTCGTCACTCTGGCCGGTTTCCACGCCCTCAACTACAGCATGTTCGATCTGGCGCTCGGCTATCGCGACTCCGGCATGGCCGCCTATTCCAAATTGCAGCAGGCCGAGTTCGCCCTGGAGGAATCTGGCTACACCGCCACCAAACACCAGCGCGAAGTTGGCACCGGCTACTTCGACGAAGTCGCAAAGGCCATCGCCGGTGGCATGTCCTCAACCACCGCCCTCGCAGGCTCGACCGAGGCGGAACAATTTCACTGATGCCATCGTCCTGTGAAGGCGGAACCCAATCACAACAAGGGAGATATGTAAAATGTAGGGGCGAACCGCAAGGGTCCCCATTCGCACCAACGTAAGGTCGCCCCGCACCACCCCAGGGCGGGGGCAAGCTCCGCCCCTACCATACACGGTGGGATTGGCCGCTTCGTCATATGGTAGGGGCGACCCTTGCGGTCGCCCTGCCCGACTCGCGACAAGGTGGATATGTAATAAAATGTGTGGGCGACCCTTGCGGTCGCCCATAGGTATTAAGATAAGGATGGTCGAAATTGCCCTCCCACCCCCCGGGCGGGGGAGACTGTGGCCACGCATGCGGTCGCCTCTTCCACGCGCCGGAACGTCCACATATCCCTTGACCGCCGTGGCCATTCCATTATCATCCACCAGGAACCCAAAAAAGCCCGGGATCTTTTTCGCCATCAAATCCTGACATAAGGTGACAGGAATCAACACCTACAATATTTCAACAAAGGAGATACATCACATGCGCATTGCAGTCAACCTTGGACCTACAGGCGACTGGTCGGCCATGCTGGCAGCCGCGCGGGAAGCCGACACCCGTGGCTTCGATGCCATCGGCTTCCTGGATCACTATCATATAGACAACCCCGAGTGGTCCTACATCTGCGGCTGGTCAGCCTATGGAGCCCTTGCTATGGCGACCTCGCGTATCCACCTCGTGCCAATGGTCATCGACCGCATGAACTACTTACCTGGCGTGCTCGCCAAAGAGACCTCGACCCTGTCTATCCTGAGCGGCGGTCGCTTCGAACTCGGCATTGGCGCTGGTGATTACTTTGAAGAAGCGCGAGCGTGGGGCCTTGAAGTTCCTCCTGCCCCGGCTCGCATTAGCGGCCTCAAAGAGACCATCACCATCCTTCGCCATATCTGGAGCGGCGAACACGTAACATTCGAAGGCGAACATCTTCACCTAAAGAATGCTGCCTCAGCCCCACTTCCTCCCACTCTCCCACGCGTGGTAATAGGCGCGGGCAGCTCGCGAAGCCTGATTCGCAGTGCTGTTGAATATGCCGACGAGATCAATGTCTACGCCGGCGACGAGTTGATACGCTTCGCGCGCCAGGAGATCGAGGCATCTTCTCGCACCGTCACATTGTCGGCCTTTGTGTGGGACTGGCTCGAAGACATAGCCGAAAAACTGGTCGCCTGGGAGAAACTCGGCGTAGAGCGCACCTTCGTCACCTTCTGGCATCCCTTCGACCAGCTTGCCCCTGCAAGCAAATGGCTATCCTGAGATAAACTTGCCCACCGACCATGCCATGTTATATCCTTACAAGAGAAATGTAGGGGTGACCCTAGAGGTGTTCACGTAACGAAGAATCGCCCAGTTGTCCGTAGGGGCGAGGGAGGATGGGAGCGGATGGGTGGGCCTTTATGGTCGCCCGCCGTCGGGGGAACGCGGGCGACCCTTGCGGACGCTGTCTGGGGGACAGTGTGGCCGTTCCCCGGACGCCGTCTGGTGGACGATGTGGCCTGTCTGACTCCCGTTGCTCTAGATTGGTAATCTCCCGCGACCATCTTCTCAAAGGAAGGAAGTGTGACCCGATGACTGACCAGAACCTATACCACTACCCGGCGGGGGTCGATATCCGCGGCCCCGTTACTCCCGAATTCGCCGAGATATTGACTCCCGATGCGATGAACTTCGTAGCAACCTTGAACCGTACCTTCGCCGGCAGGCGTGAGGAACTCTTGCAGCGCAGGGCGCAGCGGCAGGCCGAGATCGACTCCGGCCAACTGCCCGATTTTCTTCCCGAAACCGAGCATATCCGTAACAGCGAGTGGACTGTAGCTCCCATCCCCGATGATCTCCTGGACCGCCGCGTCGAGATCACCGGTCCCGTGGAAAGAAAAATGGTCATCAACGCGCTGAACTCGGGCGCCAAAGTGTTCATGGCCGATTTCGAGGACTCTCATACCCCCACGTGGGAGGGTAACATCGAGGGTCATATTAACCTGCGTGATGCCGTCAACCGCACCATCGAATTTACCAGCCCCGAGGGGAAGCCATACCGCTTACAGGAAAAAACCGCCACCTTGCTGGTGCGCCCGCGTGGATGGCACCTGCAGGAAAAACACGTGCTCATCGATGGCAAGCCAATTTCTGGCGGCATCTTCGACTTCGCCCTTTACTTCTTCCACAATGTGAAAACGCTGCTCGCCAAAGGCACCGGGCCCTATTTCTACCTGCCCAAGCTGGAGAACCACCTGGAAGCCCGCCTCTGGAATGACATATTTGTGCTGGCCCAGCAGGAACTGGGCATTGCCCGGGGCACCATTCGCGCCACTGTGCTCATCGAAACCATCCTGGCAACCTTTGAGATGGATGAGATACTCTACGAACTGCGTGAGCACTCTTCTGGCTTGAACTGCGGCCGTTGGGACTACATCTTCAGCGCCATCAAGAAGTTTCGCCACATACCCGACTTCATCTATCCCGACCGCGCTCAGGTGACCATGACCACGCACTTCTTGCGCTCCTACTCCCTACTCACCATCAAAACCTGCCATCGCCGCAACATCCACGCCATCGGCGGCATGGCGGCCCAGATCCCCATCAAGAACGATCCGCGGGCCAACGAAGAGGCGCTCGAGCGTGTGCGCGCCGACAAGAGGCGCGAGGCCACCGATGGTCATGATGGCACCTGGGTGGCTCATCCCGGCCTGGTGCAGATCGCCATGGAAGAATTTGACAGGGTCATGAAGGGACCCAACCAGATAGACCGCAAGCGCGAAGATGTGCATGTAACAGCTCGCGACCTCCTGGCCATCCCGGGGGGACAAATCACCGAGGCCGGCCTGCGCAACAACATCAGCGTCAGTTTGCAGTACCTGGAATCGTGGCTGCGCGGTACCGGCTGTGTTCCCATCTACAACCTGATGGAAGATGCCGCCACCGTCGAAATCGCCAGGTCGCAAATCTGGCAGTGGATTCACCATCCCAAGGGCATCCTGGCAGACGGCAGGAAAGTGGATATCGAACTATACCGCCAACTGACGGATGAAGAACTGGCAAAACTCAAGTCCGCGCTCGGTGAACAGCAATTTGCCGCGCGCAAATTTGACACGGCCCGCCAGTTGCTCGACCAGATCATCACCAACGACCAGTTCACCGAGTTCCTGACCTTGCCAGCCTACCGCTACATCGATTAACAAGTTTCATATGTTCAGAAGCGGCGGGAGGCGACGCCTCCCGCCGCTTCTGAAGAAAATATCTTTCTTTTTTATGAGTCTGTCTGATTGCCATCACCATCGCTTGCTCGCGCCTGCGGCGCTCGCCTGATGGAGTCTGGTGTGTGGAAAAGCGGCGCTCGCCTGTTTTATTGTATTGTGTGGAACATGCGTGAAGCGCATGTTCCACACAATACAATAAATATTTTGAGCGGCGAAGCCGCGCGAGCACCCGGCGAGAGGGTACGAAGGCGCTGAGAAGCAGACACGCTCTATGCACTAGAGGATTCGAAAATGGTCCAAAGAACAGCCGTATCAGCAGGCGCAATCATCTTGCGCGAAATCGCAGGCGAACTGAAGCTTGCCCTGGCTCATCACAAAAATAGCGCAAAAGAGTGGGTCTTGCCCAAAGGCCACGTCGACATGGACGAATCACTTGAGCAGGCCGCCCTGCGCGAGATTCACGAAGAGACAGGCCTGGCCCGCGTCCAGCTTATCAAGCACCTCGGCACAATGATGCGCCAATCCATAAAGAGCAACGGCGACGTAGAGGATAAGACAATCCACTACTTCCTGGCGTACGCCCTGGACAACGACCAGTCACAAACACCACTCGACCCGAGATTTATCGGTGTTGGCTGGTTCTCCCCGCGTCAGGCCATCGAACTTATTCCTTACGAGCAAGACCGTGCTTTTATACAAGAGCACCTGTCCCTTATGCTCAATTTAAACTGAGCTATCATACTCAACGTTCAAGGGTGCGTCTCATTCTTTGCACTGAGCATAATTCGTATCATGGTAGTGGCATCCCTTGCGGGTGCCATGAGAACAAACGGGTGCCATGCGCCTAGCAGCCGCCATTGGTCACCGCGCAACTCCAATATATAGCCCCCTGCCCGTCAGCTTCTCAGGATCGGGATCGTGTACCACGTCCAGTCCGCTAGCGCCGAACGCATCCAGGTACTCCTCGTGTGAGAACAGCCCCAGTTCATGCAGTTCAGTAAAATGCCCTATACCCGCGGGGGTAGCCACAAGGTAGTGGAAGTTCATAATAGACACTCGTCCTTCCACCTCAGCCTTATTCATACGTGCTATTTTCAAATCTGGTTGATCCACAAAGGTTGCGCTCAAGAGACCTACTTTGTACGCCTCGGGAGCCAACCATGGCTCGATGAGCAGCACGCCACCAGGGTTCAGATGACGTCGCATCGTTTGCAGCGCCTGCCGCAGACGCGGCAAAGTTTTCGTATAACCTATCGAACTGAACAAACACAAGACCACGTCGAACGTGTGCCCTAGATCGAAATCCACCATGTCCCCGTGGTGAAAGATCACCCCAGGATTGCGCCGCCGGGCGATAGCCAGCATCTCTTCATCGAGATCGAGCCCTTCGACCGTATAATCTCGCCGCAAGAAAGCAAGGTGCGCCCCGGTCCCACATGCCACGTCCAGCAGAGCATTGCCCCGCGATCGTTTGTAGTGTTGGATCACCGCGTGGATTTGTTGGGCTTCCTTTCCGTAATCCTTCATCGTGCCGTAAATCGCGTCGTAATAGGCTTCGGACTTTGTATACATAGCAACCTCTCTACAACTCCCTGCTTCTCGTCTCAACAACCCCCGTAATCCGTTCTACGAACTGCTCCAGCGGCATCGCCCCAAGGTCCTCATTCGTGCGCAAGCGTACAGACACAGCCTTTTCCGTAACCTCACGATCCCCGATCACCAGCATATACGGCACCTTTTGCACTTGCGCATCACGAATCTTCGCGTTCATACGTTCGCTCGAATCTTCCAGTTCGGCGCGCAGACCCTGGCCGCGCAGGTATTCCAGAACCTCTCGTCCGTACGCGAAGTGCCGGTCAGAAATTGGAATGATCCTCGCCTGCACGGGCGCCATCCAGGCAGGAAACGCGCCCGCCGTGTGCTCGATTAAAATGCCCACGAAGCGCTCGAGCGACCCGTAGATGACGCGATGGATCACAACCGGCGTCTTCTCTGACCCGTCCTTGTCGATGTAAGCGCAATCAAAGCGCCTCGGTAACTGGAAATCAAGCTGGATCGTCCCCATCTGCCACGACCGGCCCAGCGCGTCCTCCATCAAGATGTCGATCTTCGGCCCGTAGAACGCACCATCTCCATCCTCGATGATATAGTGTCCCGGCCCTACATGCTTGTCCAGGATGCGCTGCAGGGCTGCCTCCGCCTTGTTCCACGTCTCCAGGTCGCCGATATAGCTCTCCGGCCGCGTGCCCAATCGGAAAGTGTACTTGAGATCAAAGATGCTGTAGAAGCGGTCCGTCAGCTCAAGAATACGGTCGTATTCTTCCTCTATCTGCTCCTCCATCACAAAAATGTGCGCGTCATCCTGCTGAAATTTTTGCGCCCGCAGCAGGCCATGCAGCGTTCCCGCCCGCTCGTGGCGATGCAGCGTATCGCAGTCCGAGAGCCGCAGCGGCAAATCCCGGTAACTGCGCGTCTTGAGATTGTAAACGATCATCGCGTTGGGACAGTTCATCGGCTTAACGCCGTACGTAA
>WNGQ01000126.1_pt1 | contig 69489 bp, 56 predicted proteins | sample 5407661 | NCBI WGS metagenome assembly WNGQ01 (sample SAMN13153382, study PRJNA577476) | soil metagenome | isolation source: 60 cm soil or saprolite under Garry oak tree replicate 2 | place: USA:California | collected 2016-06-15
TCCCAGAGCGAGGGTACGACGCACAACGTCGCGCCGCGATAAACTTCCGGCATCTCCGCGCGCGACACCGGCTCGGTAATTCGAACGCGCGCGTCTTCAATTAATTCTCCAAGGAACTCACGATACGCTGCCCGCGGCGAGCCGCCACTTTTTCCCATCGGCGCCGGCACAAAGGTGAAAGCCGCCTCGGGAATCTCGTTCCAAACTTGCGGAATCGCCCTGGCCAAAACATGGATTCCTTTGAGCAAACGCGGGCGGCCCACGCACAGAATAGTCGGAGCTGCGCCGGAATCACTTACATTTGAACCAGGTTTAAAGTGATCGATATCCACCGGATTTGGTATTACCGTCAGCGGGCGATTGCCCCGCTCGCCGTTAAGCGAGTCTCGCAGCGCCCGGCTCGGCGCCGTGACGTGCGCTGCTTTTCTTATTAGCCAATTTTCGGCTTGCCGGTTCAGTTTCACTTGATTCGGGAGATTCGATTCGAAGTTTGAAAGGACCCGACTTCCGGAATGCAGGCGAATTACCAACGGCGGGTGGGAGCGCAGCGTAGAAAACAATAGCGGCTCGGCGTGAAGCTCGGGACTCTCAAGCACATCGATCTGTCGCTCACGCATAATTTCCCTCAACTTAATCGCCACTGCCAGCCGATAACCTTCCCACCAACGATTCAGGCGCCACACTACCGGCGCCGAATCAACGTTCAGTGAAGGCAAGATTCGATAAACTTCAACATTATCGGTTTCGATCTTATGGCTTGGCCGGGTTAGCGCGCGCGATACCACCACAGCTTTGTGGCCGGCGCGCGCCAGTCCGTGGGCCATCTCGTAGGTATACGTGCCGATGCCACCCCAACCGGTTTCTTCCGGGTACTCCTGAGAAACGAAACAGATGGAAAGCAAGTTAATAAGTGAACCTTGATTCGAAGAAATTTTCGCGCCGGCAGTTCAAGGGTGGACATTCGCTTTGACGAAAGCGAGGCGCGAAAGGAATCTGAAGTAGACCCGCGCGTCTTCCCAGACCAGGCGCCACTGGCGCCGCTCGAGGTGCGGGCGCACGTAGTGCCGCGCGTATATGCGCAGTGCATGCGGCAGGTTGCGACGAAAGTTCTTATACAGAAACATGAAATAGCCGTGCTGAATAAAATAAGGCTTGCGGCTTCCGGCGGTCGCCTTATCTTTGTGCCACGCTCTGGCCGCGGCCACAGTTACCACGCGCAAATTGCGCGCGCGCATGCGCAGACCCCAGTCGGTATCTTCGTAGTACATGAAAAAACGTTCATCCAATAATCCAACTTCACGGATCGCTTCGGTCCTGGCCAGCAGCATTCCACCCGAAACGTATTCGACATCAAACACACCTTGAAATTGTTTCTGATCCAATTCGTTCAGACCCAGCATTCCCCCACGGCCCGTCTCGCGATCGACAAAGCCTCCAGCAGTCTGAATGCGGACCGGATCGTCGACGTAATACATGATCCCGCCGGCGATGCCGATATGTGCATCACTCTCGATCGCGCGAATTAATTCTGCTAATGATTCGGGCGCTACCACAGTGTCATTATTCAGCAGCCACACATATTCAAATCCGTTTTGCAGCGCCCAGCGGATGCCGACGTTGCAACCGCCCGCGAACCCGAGGTTCCGCTTTTGTCTCAGGATTGTTTCCTTCCCGAATGCCGATTCCAGCGCCTGGAAGTCGGGAGTCTCGGATTGGTTATCCACAATCACGACATGAAAGTTTTTGTAGGTGAGATTTCGGAGGGACGCGATACAGGCGAGCGTGTCAGCAGAGCTGTTCCAGTTGAGCAGGACAATCGCCACTCGCATTTCTGAGTCGGCGGCCAGCACAGAGTTTTCCTCGCTCTTTGCCAACTGGATGTTAGTCAACCTTCCGCGCAACGATCACGGCTTCTTCGCCAATCTTTTTCAATCGGATCAAGTAATCCACTTCGTCCTCGAGTCGCGTGATCCCGAGCGTCCGTTTTAGGCGCTTGCCGATTTTTCGCGCGATTCCGACGTTGGCGGGAACATGATTCGACTGCGAATCGCCGTTCGAATGTGCCCATCTTTCTTTCGTGCGCCAATTCCGGAACAGGCGCTTCTCAACTGCGATTCCGTAGTGTTGCAATATGGCCTCCACCAAAGTTGGATGATAGAAACGCACGTGTTGCGGATCCAACCAAAAGTGGAACAGTTGCATGTCCAAACTCTCAGGATTAGGAAATGCCATCACCACGATACCGCCCGGTTTGAGCACTCGAGCGATACCTTCGACGAGCTCAACCAGGGACTCAAAGGGTAGATGCTCAACCAGGTGGGAACAGAAGACGCCGTCGAAATTTTCGTCCGTCTCGCTGAGATACTTCAGCACGTCGTTTTGGATCACTCGCAGGCCTGATGTTTCTGCCTGCTGAACGGCCAGTGCATCCTCGTCCACGCCAGTTGCTTCAATGCCGGAGTCAACTAAAAGTTTCAGAAACTGGCCGGTACCGCATCCCAGGTCAAGCACGCGCTCGCAACCATCAAAGAATGAAACAAAGGCGGTGAGATTTTTCCTGACACTCTCCGCGTCCTGGACGGATTCAAGATAATGACCGTAATCGAACCTGACTCTTGTCTCTGACAATCCGCTCATAATGAATCGCGGCCCGGCGTCTAAACAACAGCCTCGGCCGGCAGGTCCGTATCGACTTCTTCAACCGCATTCCAACGCGAGCGCAGCAAAACCCTGCCCAGGGTTGGATCAGGAATTCGGCCGTTACCAAAATAATCGACTAAATCGATGTCAAAAGACATGGCGTTATCCAATGCATCCATGAGCATGTTATGAGACGTGCCGGCGCTCAGCGAGAGCGTATATCGCCCCGGGGCCAGCGGAATCTCGTCAAGGTGACAAACTACTTTGCAGGCGCGTTCCAAAGCAGGCAGCTCAGAGTCCGAGAAATAGGTAGTAATGCTGAAAATTCGGCTTCCCATCCAATCGTCTACGCCAATTCCCAACTGGGGCGCGCTGAGTTTCACCAGCGGATCCAAAGTGAATTCAATTTTCATTGCCTCGCCGCAATGGAACCGATCCTTCACATTATCGTCAGCATCGAGCAGCCGCACTCGTTTCAACAGGGGCAACGCGCCGCGGCGCCGCGTCGGATGCGTCCTCAGATCAACATCACCCATATGGGAAATTACACCTGAGTCCAGATAGGTCGCGATACAATCATCCACGTTACCGGCAAAACCAACTTTTCCATGATCGAGAAGAATTGCCCGATCGCAAAGATTTTCAACGGCGGCCATGTTGTGACTCACAAACAAAACCGTGCGCCCTTCCCTGGCAACATCACCCATCTTGCCCAGGCACTTTTTCTGGAATGCGGCATCGCCGACGGCCAGGACTTCATCAACCAGCAGAATCTCCGGATCCAGATGCGCGGCGACGGCAAATGCCAGGCGCACGTACATGCCGCTGGAATAGTGCTTGACCGGCGTATCGATGAACTTTTCGATTTCGGCAAAAGCGACCATCTCTTCGAACTTCTTTTTGATTTCGGCGTGCTTCATTCCGAGGATCGAACCGTTGAGAAAGATGTTTTCGCGCCCGGTTAGTTCCGGCTGAAACCCCGTCCCCACTTCGAGCAGCGACCCGACGCGTCCATGGATGTCCGCATAGCCTTCGGTGGGTTCGGTGATGCGCGAAAGAACTTTCAAGAGCGTGCTCTTTCCGGCGCCATTACGGCCGATGATGCCCACCACTTCGCCGCGTTTGATCTCGAAAGAAACATCTTTGAGGGCCCAGATCATTTCCGGCTTCGATTTCCGAATTCCGAATTTCCCATTGCCATTGCCGTTGCCGGTAAGCAAATGCAGTGCGACGCGGAAAGGCGATGCCGCCTTCTGGGTCAATTTCTCTTTGAGCGTCTTATACGCCTGCTGGTTCGCTCCAAGCCGATAGCGCTTGCCGAGGCCTGAGACGTGGATGGCGATGTCAGACATGTCAGGGGTCAGAGATCAGAGATCTTCGCGCTCACACGATATCCGCGAATGTTTTTTCCATTCTTCGGAAGTAAAAAGCGCCGGTAACCAGAATCAGAATGGCAGCTCCTGAAGAGACGGCAATAATTGGACCCGGCGCGCTGTTGGTTCGCAACAAAGCCCAGCGAAAGCCTTCGACCACACCCACCATCGGATTCAATCCGTAAATCGTCCGCCATGGTTCGTGCAACAAACTGCTCGGGTAGGCAATCGGCGTCGCAAATAACCAGAACTGAGTGATGAATGGGACGACGTAACGCACATCGCGATACTCGACGTTCAGTGCAGACAACCAAAGCCCTACGCCGAGGGAAGTTACCAATGCCAGCAAAACAAATAACGGCAACCACAGAATATTGAGCGAAGGCAGCAGACCGTAATAGAGCATCATCGCTAGTAGCACCGCAAAGGCCACCAGAAAATCAACGATGCCGGAAAACACTGCCCCCAGCGGCACTATCAACCGGGGAAAGTAAACCTTTGTAATCAAATGCGAGCTGCCGACAAGGCTATTCGACGACTGGCCGAGACCGTTTGCAAAAAAAACCCACGGAACCAGCGCCGCAAACGCAAAGATCGGATAAGGAATCCCATCGGAAGGCATCTTCCCGAGGCTTCCAAAAAAGATACTGAAGACCACCATCGTCAAGAAAGGTTGAATGATGGCCCAGGCCGCGCCGAGCGCGGTCTGTTTGTAACGCACCTTGATGTCGCGCCAGACAAGAAAGTAGAGCAGCTCGCGATATTCCCAAAGCTCATTGAGTTTGAGCGGAACCCAGCCCTTCGAGGGCGCGATGCGAAGAGTGGGCACAGAGACGGATGGCGAAGAGCTAAGCACTAAGGGCGAGTCTGAAATTGCTGATTCGGGATTCATATGTAAGGTACTCGGGCAAAGGCCAAAGGAACACGCTAGCTCTTACTCACCGTTGTCCCCTTTCCCTTTTTGGGACCTCTGACCACTGATCTCTGACCCTCTGATTTCTGTCTTTCTGCTATCATTATGATGGCCGCCGAGGAGTCTCGGGGGAAACAGCAAGGGGCTAAGCGCGGATCGCGGAGAATGGTTGGCCGCAGACTCCACGTTCCTCGTTCGTAGCCCCTTGCTCTTTATCCGTTGATGGCGGCATGGCCGCCAGGGGAAGAGGGGAAAGGGGCAAAGGGGAAGGGACCAGCGCAGAATCTCGGTTGTGCTTGTCTCTGTGTTCCGTTTTTAACCCTTGCCCTTTGATCCCTTGTCTTACCTCTTCGCTCTTTGTTCTTAACCCGACTTTGACCGCTTCGATCACTCTCGCCACTTCCGCGTCGGTTAACTTCGCCGAAAGCGGCAGGCTGACTGTCTGCCGGCCGATGCGCGTGGCGATCGGATAATCTTCCGGTTGCCAACCGAACTTTTCCTGATACACAGGGTGCTCAGGAACACTCAGGTAATGAACCCCAACACCGATATTGTTGGCCGTCATCCCTTCGAGAAAATGATCGCGAGTAATGCCCACGTCAGCTTCGTCAATCAAGATCGTGTACAGGTGATATGCATGACGCGTGTTGGGTTCAGGCTCAGCCGGCAAAGTCACCGGCAAATGCGCAAAGGCTTCGTTGTATTGCTTCCAAATTTGTGCGCGACGGCGCCAGTTTGATTCAACGCGCCGCAACTGATGGATGCCGAGCGCCGCCTGCAAATCCATCATGTTGTATTTGAAACCGGTCTCGACGACGAAATAGTGTTTGTAGCCTTCGTCGCTGAAACGCTTCCAGGCATCCTTGCTCATGCCGTGTAGTGCCAGCATTTTGATTCGCGCGAGATCTTCTTCATTACGGGTTAACACCATGCCGCCTTCACCAGTCGTAACGTTTTTGGTGGCATAGAAACTGAAGCAGCCGAAATCGCCGAACGTTCCCGCCTTCCGGCCCTGATATTCGGTTTCTATCGCGTGCGCGCAATCCTCGATAATTTTCAACCCGTGTCGTAAAGCAATGTCGGTAAGCGCATCCATGTCGGCTGGGCGTCCGGCGAAATGCACCGGAACAATTGCTTTGGTGTTCGTAGTGATGCGGGCTTCGACTTCGGCCGGGTCGATGTTCATCGTCAGCGGATCCACGTCGGCCAGCACCGGCGTCCCGCCCGCATGAATGATTGCGTTGACTGTGGCGCAGAAAGTGAGCGGCGTGGTGATGACTTCGTCGCCTTCATCAATGCCGGCGGCCAAAACGCTCAGATGCATTGCGGCCGTGCAGGAACTGACCGCCGCAGCAAACGGACGGCTTTTGTACGCAGCGAATTCTTTTTCAAACTGCGCGACCCGCGGGCCTGTTCCAATCCAGCCTGATTCGAGGCAGCGAACCACCTCGTCGATCTCTTCGCGATCGATTGCCGGCGCGCCGAAAACTATGAAGCCAGGAGAAGACATGAAACAGACGCAGAGATCAGAAATCAGGAGTCAGAAAGCGAGTCGGGCTTTTGATGATAGTTCCCAGCATCTCACCATTCTTCACTCAGTGCTCCGACCTCTACGTTCCTACGCCCGTGGTGCGGTCGTGGTGAATTCCGAATCGCTGTGGTAATTCGAGTAAGAGTGATAGCTGTAGTAAAAATCCGGTGACCGCAGATTCACCTGATTCAGCACGACGCCCAGGACCTTGCCGCCGACATCCACAAGTGCCTGGCGGGCCCGCTGGACTACTTTGCGCGAACATTCGTTGGCGTGAATTACCAGGATGACGCCGTCGGCGATTGCCGCGAGCAAGACGCCATCGGTGAAAGAAGCGACAGGTGGTGAGTCGATCACGATGTGATCGAAGGTCGAACCCAGCTCGAGAATCACTTTGCGCATCTGATCCGAACCGATCAATTCCGCCGGGTTGGGCGGCACCGGTCCCGAGGTGAGCAAATAGAGGCCGCTTTCTTTTTCCTGCTGCACGAAGGCCAGCATTTCCGCTTCCGACATGTCGGTCGACAGGATGTTGCTGAGACCACGTTTGTTTTCGGCTCCGAAAGATCCGTGGATGCTCGGTCGCCGCATATCCCCGTCGATCACTAAAACGCGAGCGCCGGTTTGCGCCAGTGTCATCGCCAAATTGATCGTCGTCGTTGTTTTGCCTTCGGCAGGCACACAGGAGGTGACGACTAGCGTTTTCGGCGCCCGTCCTGGCGAGGAGAGCAAAACGGAAGTACGCAAATGGCGATAGGCCTCCGCCAAAGGCGAACGGTTATCAACATCAAGCAGCAACGCCGGATTTAGTTTTCCCTTTCCGTTCCGGTGTCCATTTCCGTTTCCGTTGCGCAGTTGCAATGAAGTGCTGCCGCTCGTCACTAACCGTCGCGCGCCATTTTTTAGCATCGGGACGGTGGCCAGCGTCGGCAGGCGCAGCAATTTGTGAACGTCGTCGCTGGAGCGAATGCTATCGTCCAGATACTCAAGCATCGTAGCCAGGCAGACTCCGAACCCGAGTGAAAAAAGAAATGCGAGCACGATTCCCTGAAGTCGATTGGGTCCAATCGGCACGCGCGGGGGCGTCGCATAATCGGTGACGTGCAGGTTGTTGGGCGTGCCGGCGAGAACCACATCGTTCTCTTTGGCTCGCTGCAGCAGACCATCGAGCAGACTCTTGTTGGTATCGATTTCCTGTTGAATGATCTTGTAATTGATTGCTGCTTCGTTCTGCGTCCGCGTCGCGCCGCGTTGCTCTTCGAAAGAAGCGCGCAATTGTTGCTCGCGCTGAAGAGCCTCGTGATAACGCGCCTCGAGCGTCTTTGCCTGGGTACTTGTAACTTTCGCGCGCGAGTCTTGAATGTCTTTCTCGAGTGCCGCAATTTGTTTCTCGACCTCTTTAACCTCGGGCCATTCTTCCGTGTTATCCACGAGCAATTGCGCGCGTCGTTGTTTCAGCTTGACAAGCTCTCCCTCCAGCGTCTTGGTTCCCTCCATTGCGAGAGCGTCGGTTGCACCGGGCTCTTTACCCACCCGGTAGGCTGCCTCAGCGATCTTACGGTCATTCTCGGCTTCGAGAAGTTGCTTGTTCAATCCCGATAATCGATCGACGACAGTATTCTGGGCCGCGTCGAGCGAGAGGATTTCGTGCCCCTTGGCATAATTGATCAAGCGCTCTTCGTCGGCGCGAATCTGCGACTGCAGCTCCGCAATTCGCTGTTGCAGAAAATCGCCCGTAGTGTGGGTGAATTGGGTTTTCTGTTCGAGATTCGAGAGGACGAACGCGTTGGCTACGGCGTTTGCCACTTTCGCGGCAACCAGGGGATTGGCATGCGTAAACTTAATGCTAATCAAACGCGTCTCGGTGTACTGCAAGCGCTCTTCTTTTACAGGATCGACTTTTAATCCGCCCTGAAGCGAGCTCACATACGGTTCAAGTCGCGCGGCCTCTTCCAAATCGTCTGGCGAAGTAGCTGAGGCAACTTGTTTGTCTATCGACAGTTTGTTGTTGTCTGCTTTCTGGGCGGCCGTTTGAGTTGCGGTCGCGTTCCCGCCAAAACCAAACGTGCGCGTGAGTCGCTGCCAGGTTGTGTCGTTGGCTTGCGTTCTCAGAAAATCCGGATTGTGTTCAAGATCGAGAGTTTTTACTACCCGTCGGAGCAGGCCCGGTTTCGTTATGATCTGCAACTGCGTATTGAAGTAGGTAGGATCCGATCCTGTGTCAACAATGATATTACCCTTCCCGGAATTGATGCCCGTCGCCGGACCCTCAGTGTCGACCTGAACATCGGTTTCCGCCAGATAGATATCGGGCTTGCGCGCGAGCATTACGGCGGTGGTTGTCGTAATCAGCATGACGATGAACAGGATCAGCCAGCGACGCTTACTGATCGCCGTCCAGACGTCGCGCAATCGCACACCTTCGTCACCCCGATTTGGCGGGCCATAATTGGGGTATCCATTTGTCTCTGGTTGAACTGGGGAGGGAAAGCCCCTCGAGATGCTGGAAATTACTTCTAAAGCCTGAGCCAGCTCGGACGGCTCCTTCGCGGTTTTTTTCGGATCCATCTCAATCTCCTATGTTGAATTGAGTCTGATGCATGATTAGGGAATAACTCGGATAGGCAGTTGCGACATGGTTGGAACAATCGTTCCCACCAGGCTGCGCAGCAGCGTCTTGGCTCCGGAAGCCGGAACATCTACAACATCATTGGCCAGCAGGGCCACGTCTTCTGCTTTGTTCTTCTCGATAGCTCGCAGATCAACGTAGATTTCCTGCTTCTGAGTACTGCCGGGAACCTGGCGAATGATTCGCACTCTGTCCTTTTTAGTGGCCGGCGCAGCTCCACCAGCGATGGCGATTGCGCGCGAAACTGTCAGCGGTTCTTTCATCGGAATCGCCGACGGCTTGAGCACGTTACCGAGGACATAAACCTGATCGGCCTGGGGCACAGAAACAATGTCGCCGGGTTGCACGAACGGATTGGCCTCAGCGACGCCCCTTAAGGTGTCGTTCAGTTTGTAGGTAACAAACGCCGCGGCGTCCTCAGCTGGAACCGGGTCGCCGCTTTCGCCGCAGCGCGCCATTCCGCCGGCGTGGACAATTTGAATCGTTTGCCCGGCACTGTCGGCAGGACCACCAACCAAACTCAACAGCTCGAGCAGTTTTACCTGTCGTTGCAGCTTGAACTGCGCAGGTCCGTGTACTGCGCCAATGACTGCAACGGGCTGAGATTGGTATTCCTTGACGAATACTTCGACATGCGGATCGTTCTTATATTTCTTGTAGAGCTTTGCGATGTTTTCAGCCACCTCAGATTCCGTCAGGCACGCGGCCGGTATGTCAACGTCGAGCATGGGCATCCGGATCATGCCGCTTTGGTCGACCCGCACCGCTTCGCGGGAAAGTTCCGGCGCTCTGGCGACGCGCACCTCGAGCACATCCCCGGGGCCAATTCGGTACCGAGCATCGGCAGCAGATACCTGGGCCCTGATCGCCGCGACATCGTCCTTTTCTTTCTTGCTTGCCACGGCGTTCGAAACGACGGGAGCCTGCTGGGCTATGCATTCACTCACACAAAAAACGAACAGCAGACCGGTTAAGCAAGTTTTCATTATGGTAGAAGCCAATCTCATGATTGATCCTTTCCTTATTCCTTTGGTTCGTTTCAGAGATCAGGGAAAGCTCGGTGTAATCAGTATTCGGCGCTTGCATGTATCTGTCGGTGATTCATGCTGGACCCCGAAGGGAAACCTCTCTCGCGAGGCGGCATTCAGAAACGGCCAGGACGATCCGCGCTATTGTGGGCGCCGAATGTGCTGCTAGCGTTTTCGTTGTCGAGTACTTCTCCCCATCTAGACTATGTATCCCCCCTGCTTGGTTTGAGACCTTTGACGATATTTCTCCGAGCGTCTGAGATAAACCATCCCAAACGCACCTCAATTCTCGTCAGTAAAATTTTTATTTGAGCCAGGTCTGATTCTGGGGTGTGTATGAACCCGCAGGCTAAGTTAGAGATGTCTCCGACTACTTTTTGAAGACGAGACTGAAAGGATTTTTCCCAACGTTAGCGCGGCGCGCATCACAATCGGAAAAAGACACGCATACCGCTCTGGCCAACTTTCGAACTAAATGTTCGCGACCTCACTTCCTGCGTGGCGAAAACATCTGACATCACTGGTTGACGCGTCCCAAATGGGGGAGGGCGACTTGATCGATTCAGTCACGTGGGGCCAACGCGATATTACTCGCACGTGAACCGAATCAGATTACCAGCTGAAAGGGGCAGCTAATTTATTCCATCGAACCATTGCTGTCAATGAAATTTTCCCCAGGCCAACCGACTCTACTCCGCTGCCTCATCTCACTCAAAACCGATTGAATGAAACGAGCAATAGGCCCTTTTCCCCGAAATAGGACGCGTTCAACGTGTGCCAACAATGTATTGACGTGCAACTACACAAAATGTTAAGTTGTGTTGTGCGGTAGGGACTTCCTCAAAAGTTCCACCGAACGTAAGGGTTGAAGTAAACCGCTTCAACAAGAACACGCTGCCCCGCAAGTTCTTAAAACCCACCCATTAGTTCGGCAAAGGAATCAAGATGTTCTCACTTGCGATCAGGGCCAGCAAGACCTTTAGCTTGCTATTCATTCTAATCTCTTCAACCAGCTTCGGATTTTCACAGGGACGCTCAAGGGCCTTACTCGAAACTCGCGAAAACAACCTTTTCCCAGGCAGGTTTGCCAAATCAGAGCCCGTGGATGCCCCCGAGCCGGCCGCCATTGTGACTCGGTTCGTGGCCGCCGAAACCGAGGTACGCGACGCTCTAAATCAGCATACGTTCAAACGCGACGTCGTGCTGCAGACAATTGGCCCAAACGGTGAAGTCACCGGCGAATACATTCGCAATTCTCAATTCATCTTTGATGACAAGGGCAGGCGCATAGAGAGGGTTCTGTATCACCCGGCGTCAACGATTCGCGAAATGCGAATCACTAAAGAGGACATTCAGGATCTGGCCGGCAGCCAGCTTCTGGGGATCGACGTGGTCGAGGCTAACAAATACATCCTGACTTACGTTGGCCGGATGACGATTGATTCACAGGAAGTCATGGCCATAGACGTTAGGCCATCAGTCGAGCCCGATCCGAATCATATGAGCGAGCGTTATTTTGTCGGGCGTGTCTGGATCGATCCGGTAAGTTTTCAGGTAGTCAGAGTTAAAGGTACCGTCGAACCGCAAGGCAAGCAGCGTTTCCCGTTGTTTGAGACCTGGCGCCAGCCCCTTAACGGCGCGCCGGCTTTTCCGGTTCGGACTGAGGCCGACGATGTCCTGCATTTCCTGGGTCGCGACGTTCACTACCGGATCAAAGTTAGGTACTACGATTATAAAGTGTTCGGCAGCAAGCTGACGATCAAAGATATTGACCAGCCGGTGCTGGATGAGACTGAATCCTCGCCGAACAGCAATGACATACTAAAGCGCGAACCACCGGCAATGAAGCCGGCGACCTCCGGCAGCCTGCCGCGTGGTGCAAGTAATCGCTCGCTTAGCATGGAGTCGTGTGACGAAAATCGGAATGCGCCGCCTGTCGGTCCTTATCACTGGCCCGCCGATGCGCAAGTACAGGTTTATTTCGTCCGCGGCATGTTTACGTCCGAAGAGCGCGCGAGTGTGGTTGAAGCGATGAAAGCCTGGTCAACAGCGAGCGAGGAACTCACATCTGGAGTCACGTTCTCTGACGCGGGCGAGAGCGCCGGCCGAATGAGTTGCCGCAGTTGTCTGACCGTCGAAAGACGAGAAGTTTACAACCAGGACAAACATCACTATGCGTTCTTCCATCCGATGAGCGAAGAGGACGGCCGTTTGCTCGTTTCGGCATGGATCGATCTTGACTTCGGAATTACGAATCCCAAAGCTCTACAGGGTTTCATGGTCCATGAGTTGGGTCATGGCATGGGACTGTGGGATTGCACGACCTGCAAGAAGAAGCTGACAATCATGAACGGCTTTCCCGGTGTCAACAAGGACAATGGATTAATCATTCCTTCACGTTGTGACCTGGCGACTGTGCGCGACGTTTATCAACGAGAGAGGCAGCTCGCCTCGGCCAGATCGGGCGCAAACAAATCAAGGGCGGGGGCCGCAGACAGTTCTCAGCGCTAGTCTGGACTGGCAACACACCGGCGGCATTTCGCACGCGTAACAAAAAGATGAAACGCCCTCTGCTAATAACATTGCTCGTTCTGCTCGTAGTCTTTGGCGGCAGAAATGTGAGTACGCGGGCCGGCGTCGTAAGCGGGCCCTGCAGGGTAGGTCATCAGGCGCCGGCGATCGGCTTTTGGACATGGGCGACGAACGCTCGCGTGAAAGTGTACGTTCGTTCGGAGGATTTCAACGCTGAGCAAACAGCCTTCATCGTTACCGCCCTGCAAAACTGGAACGAGGTTTCTGCGTTAACGGCTTCCGGTGTGAAGTTTGAATACCAGGGAGACACGAGGCATGAATCCGCTTGCGACAATTGCCTTACCGTCACGCGAGGGCCCGTCTTTGACAAGTCAAAGCGGCATGCGACTGAGCTGAGAGTTTTCAGCGCCCACAGCGATCAAATCATTAATTATGCGCTCATCATCGTCGACCGGGATCTTACTAATCCGAAGGCGATTCTGAATGCGATGGCCCATGAACTGGGCCACAACATGGGACTGCTTGATTGCTACAACTGCGAATCGGGCAGTACGCTGATGAACCAGTTCAAGGCGATGAATGTGTCAAACTATATGGAACGACCTACGCCATGTGACATCGCGCAAGTTAAAGAGGCTTATAAGGAACTGAAGATTCGGATCCGGCGCTCGCCCACTCGGGGGCACTCACTCTACGAGGACGAGGGCGAAGATCCCGTTGACGATGACACGCCTATAGTTGTTCCCCAGCCATAGATCAATTCGAAATCACCCCTGCTCGACGTCATCGAACTTCACACCCTCGTATTACAATCTCTCCAGAACGAAATTATCCAACCATAGATGCCCAAAGATTGGGCAGGGGTGTTTGTCACAGGCTTGACGCCCGACTACGATCTCGACTGCCGTCGCGGGTTGTCCCGGCTGAAATTCAATCGCGTATTCGCGCCAACCGGACGTAGCGCGAGGGAAGTCCGCAGGTTCTCCCAGTATCTGTGCCGACTCACCTTCGACAACATTGACCCTGGGCATTGCTCCACTAACGATTGCTTCCGAACGAGCCGCAAAACGGAGACGGTAATGAACTCCCGGTTCAATTAGAATCAACTGCGAGAGTATTGGCGAACCCGGCTCGAGATCGCCGCCAAAATCAATCTTCAGACAAAGGCGCCCCTCTCGCGGATCAGTGGGATCCAACGAAAGACGAAAGCTGTGGGATTCCTGATCAAGGCGCCAGGCAAACCCCGGCTCATTCAGATTGGTTTCCTCTTCGAATCCGGGATTGATTAAGACTCCGGGAGCGACACGAATTTTGTGATCGACTGACCATAGGGCCGCGGCTGTCTTGAATTGTTTCGTTCGGGCAAGTTCGCCAACGTAAGATTGACGCTCTTCTTTTGCCGCATCTCCAGCAGCGGTCAACATGTCAATTGCCGCATCCACTTGCTTACCTTGCCGGAAATATTGGCCAAGGGCCAGATAGGCTTCGGGTGTTCTCGGCTGTATCGAGCGCTCGACAAACTCTACATTACCGTTGGATACCTGCCATGCCAGGCCAATTATGCCGGACAGCAGATCTGGATTGCTGTTGCCTGCAAGGCCGAGCTCTTTGAAAGCTTCTTCGTTTTCACCCGCCCTGAGTAGAATATTACCTAGTTGCCAATGCGGCTCGACATAGTAAGGCGCCAGCGGTATTGCCTGCCGCGCCGCAGCGATTGCCGCATCAGTTTCTCCATTCAATTCACGGGCTCGGGCCAGGCTTAGCCAAAGCCCAAAATCCTCAGGACGCGCGGCAACAGACTGATTCATTTCGTCAACAGCCGCGGACAAATCGCCTGTAGCCCCAAGGATTGATCCCCTCACGTAATGTGTTTCCGGGTTAGTCGGACTATAGCGTTCCGCCTGATCAGCATTCGCGAGCGCGCCAGTCCTGGCGGCAGAGGCATTTAGCATGCTGCCTATTCCCTGGCGGCCTGTGTTCAAGATCAGAACCAGCAGAGCGATTACCAGAGCGGCGGCGGCTAGATAGCGAAGCGCAATCCGAGCTGGTTCGCTGGAGCGGCTAACGGGCGACATATGTTTGCTCTGTGACCTGTCGCGTAGGTGTACGAATACGCGGACTTCCTGGGCAAAGCAAGAGGCGCGCAGCAAATCTCCTAATGCGCGCCCCTTGAGGAATTAACCTGGTTAAGTGAATTACTGACCCGACGGGCTCGGATTCTCACCGTGAAATGGGAATATCACACCAAATACGGTCGCGCCACCCGCGATGATAAAAGCTGTGCGAGCGGACAGAATCGGACCCGGCGGAATGGCAGCGGCACCCGCGGCACCGCAATCGAGAGCCGAAGCGCCTGCTCCAGCATCGACTGCCGCGCCCTGATTCACGGTTGGTGCAGTCGCACCCGGTGAAAGACAAACATCCATCGATCCACCGGTCGCCGCGTCGATTACGCCGGCGCTACCTTGGGCCGTCGTGATCGCGCCACTGACATTCTTCAAAGTTCGCAGAATGACGCAACCCTGTTGCAGCGCCACGCGCACACTGCCGCCGTTGCCCTGGCGATCAAACTCCAAACTAAGTTTGGTGTTTGGTGAAATACACAACGTTCCTAAAGGCCCGAGATTGATTGTTGCTCCGACTCCGGCAGGAGTTTCAATGGTCGATCCGCTTGGAATCGTCGCTCCGTCAAGGGCGCTGGCGCCATTCACGGTGATCGGCTTATTGTCCCTCGTCTTCAGGATGCCAAATGTCTGCGGAGTTCTTCCCCCAACCCTCGAGTTGGACTTAGGCGCGGCGAAGCTGGCTCCCACATAGACCTGCACCACAGCAAAGGTAAGGAATAAAGCAATAGCTGTGGCAATCTTCTGAAACTGAAAGTTCATAACATTACCCCCCTTCTCTCTTTTGAAGAGAGAAACGCTCAATATTGTTTGAATTCCTTCGCCGGCTCGAAGTTTGGGTCGCAGTATACGCCTGGTCCTTATGCTCGTCAATGGGCAAATGGGTGGGGGCTCCCGGATTCCTACTGGCCGCCTCGTCCGTCCGTTTACTGGTTAGTGATCGTGGCCGTCGTCCCGTCAAATTTCGTAATGTTGATGGTAAACGGCTCGTTATACGACCTGGCGCGGTCCTGCAGGATGCTGAGTGCAACCTGTTCGCCTAAAAGGATCGACCAATAAGTCGAGCTGCGGAAGTGTATGCCGGCATGGATACCGTGCCCGAACGAAACGTTGTAGGCCAGCTTGTTCAGTTCGCCGTTGATGTCCAGGCTGTTCCGATCCGCGCCCGCGTAGGTATTAAGCGAGAGACCGTCGGTGCTCGGCTCGTACACGTCCCGCCCGGCGCCGGTCAGCAGCGGCCGGATCTTCTGGCTCCCATTGAAAAAGAATTTCAGCACTGTGATGCAAGCGCCGCCGACAGTTCCGTGTCCGGTCGGATAACATGGATGGGTGGGCGACCCTTCTGGAAACGCCTGGGGCAACAGATAACTGCCGTAGTTCGAATTAATGATCGGCAGAACCGCTGAGTTAAGTACGTCGCTGTGAAGAGCTGCGGCCGCCTGAGGCATCGGACTGGCGTTCGTCTTCCGCGCGTGCACGAGGGCACCGTATTCTTCAGGACGCATGCGCAGGTCTTTGATCCATTTGTGGAACCAGGCAGCCTTGAGCGCGCGCGTGGCCATTTCCGCAAGTGTGCCTGCCGCGTCCGGACCGCCGAGTGTGCCAAAGGCTTTTTGCGTCAGCGAACCGATGTACGGATTACCGGGATTCGGTGACGCCCCCAAACCTGCCAAAACGAGAAAGGCGACAAAGTAACCCTGGTAGAGAACATCCACACGCGTGTATGCAGCCAGGTCTCGACCGTTGCGGACGTAACGGAAAGCAGGATCATAAGCCAGGATGTGGCCGGGGTCGCCACCGTTTTGGACCGTTTGATACTCGCTTACCGACGTCATGTAATCGCTTCCACCGCCGCCTACGGGCAAGAACGTCTGATATTTCTGATCAAGCGGCTGAGCCCCAAAAGATGTCGGCTGAATCATGAACTGAGAGACGTAGGGCCCCTTGACGTTCCCGTCGCCGGCCCCGAACTGACCGCGAAAAAGATTTTGCCGGGTGACCGGATAGGGAATCTGATCGTTGGCGGCGCTGCTGAGAAAGGACAGGTTATTCATGTCGGCAACAGCTTGGCCGGCCAACGAATTCGTCACGTAATCGGTGAATGGCACATCGGCTAGCAAAGCCGCCCAGTAATGTTCCACCTGCTCCGCCGCAGTCTGCGCGCTCGTTACGCTTGGTGCAGGCGGGATGACTGTTCCATGCGAGTCGAGACCTTCCAAATCAAATGCCAGTGCCAGCTGTGGCCCATTCAATTTTGAATTCGCACCCCCGCCCGGAGTTCCCACAATAATGTTTGAGAAATCTGCCGGGCTGCTGGATGCGAAAGCACTTCTCAGACTCAGCCACGCTGCCGCATTAGGCACGCCCAGGTTGTCATGCAACAAAGCTTTACTGTAACTGCCGCTGAAATCCGTGAATCTTGCTGCGTCGCCATTGTCTGCTTGAATCCCAACATTGTTCCTCTCGGCCAGGGCCATGTTCTTCCGGTAATTGAAGCAGTCGTTCATGCGACTTGAAGAATTACTGTTACCGTTCGCGGCATCAGCAACCGACTCTTTTCCCCCGAGCAGAGGTTCAAGGGGAACGCTTGCCGCTACCGCAGCGATGGTGGCTGCTGTTTTCACAAAGTTCCTTCTGCTAACGCCGGCTGCGCCGGCGCGGCGCTGGGTTTCTTGCCGGACCATTTGTATAGACTTGTCTTCCATGGGGTTCCCTCCTGGATACTTTCAGTTGTGCATTTAGATTCCCGAGGAGCTTGACTTACCGCACTGTAGGTTTGAGTGAACGCAGAAGATCCGCAGACCTATTGTCTCGCTCTCCGCTCCGACGACACCTTGTATCACAACTCTTTGGTTGGGAAAAAGGATTTGTTGTTTGAGATTGAAGGTCCGGCAAACTTCATTTTGCCGGCGGGCATCGACAGCTAAGCCTTGTCGGACAGACGGCAGTTGGCGCTGAACCCGAGGTGGGCGGCGCCCAACAAGCCGGCGTCGTCACCGCATTCAGCCGCGACGATCTTTACCTGGGCAGCCGGAATAGGAAAGGCTCTGGCGTTCACTTCATGAATCATGGGCTTTTCAAAGAGGTTCCAACCGTTTACGACGCCACCACCAATCACAATCATTTCGGGATTCAAAAGGTTGATGAGGCTCGCCAATCCAACTCCCAGGTAGGTCCCCATGCGCCGGAAAACTTCGAGAGCCAGTGCATCACCCGCCACACCTGCGCAATAGATTTTTTCAGAAGTAAGGTCTTCTGCGGACTGCAAAACAGATTCGGGGTGGCCAGCCAATCCTTCGCGGGCCATTCGGACAATCGCCGTAGCGGAGGCATAGACCTCAAGGCAACCCTCACTGCCGCAGGTGCAGGGCACGCCGCCAAAAGGATCGACTCCCATGTGACCAATTTCAGCCGCGGACCCGTTAACGCCACGCCATAGTTTTCCATCCAGAATGATTCCCCCGCCCACTCCAGTTCCCAGAGTGACGCAGATAATTGTGCAATGTCCGCGACCTGCTCCCTGCCACATTTCACCAACGGCGGCAGCGTTAGCATCGTTTTCCAGGATCGTTGGTCGCTTCAGGGCGTCGGTAAGAGCAGCCGCCAAATGGAAACCGTCCAGGCATGGAAGATTCGGCGCTTTGAGAATGACTCCAGTTTCAATCTTAAGTGTGGCCGGAACCACAACTGAGACAATTTCTATTCGGCCTCCGTCGGCGGACTCCTGCTTTTCACATTCGCAGGCCGCCTCAACCAACGCGCCAACGATGTCCTCGGCGCGCTCGCGCGGAGTCTTTTGCTTATGCCGAAAATGAATCCGTCCATCTTCACTGACCGTCGCTGCACGCAAATGTGTGCCGCCGAGGTCGGCAGCAAAGACACGCCGGACGCTCCTGGACAGATTTTTTTCGCTCGCGTCGGTCATGGGGAGACTCGCTCGTGTCTCTTATAGCATCTTCTTTCGCGCGGGCAACACCGAATTTGCAGACGACATGTTCGGCACTCCAACAAATCGCGGGACACTGCGCGCCCAATCATACTGCTAAAACCGAGAATATCGTCAGTAATTCGTTCGTTTGTAGTGATGTCCTAACTGAAAAAGTGCATGGGCCGCTCGTGAAAGGCGGCAAGACGAGCATGGCATGATCAAATCTAAGGCCTGCCCGTTCCTTTGAGCTTTCGCGCGCACTTGCGCGAAATCGTGTTTGCGGCGCCCGTGAACTCAAGTTGATTTCACAGGCCTATCTTTGCGGTTCGTGTGAAATCAAGACCTCAGGTAAACTTACCGCCTCGATCAGCCGTATTAGTTATCCAAAAATTCGCCCCAGACGCGAAGGAGAAATTTATGCGTAAACTCATCTTACTGTTCGTGGCGCTGGCGGTATTTGCGGCGCCCGCTGCGGCCCAATCCGTTGACGAGATAATCGCGCACTACCTGAAGTCCGTAGGTGGCATGGAAAAAATCCAGGCCGTCAACACGCTGCGCCGCACGGGAAAGTTCAACGGCGGAGGTGGGTTTGAGGCCATGGTGGTGCAGGAAAATAAACGGGGAAACATGGTCCGCGAAGAATTCTCGTTGCAGGGGATGACGGCAATTAATGCCTACGACAGTAAGACCGGATGGAAGATCGAACCGTGGGGCGGCAAAAAAGATCCGGAAGCTCTGGGCGAAGAAGAGACGAAATCCATCCTTGAAGATGCCGACTTTGATGGACCGCTTGTCAATTACAAACAGAAGGGCAACAAGGTCGACTTCGTGGGGATGGATCAGTTCGAAGGGACCGACACATTCAAGCTAAAAGTAACCAAGCCGAACGGCGACCTTTATTTCTACTATCTGGACACTGACTATTATGTCCCGATCAAGATCGATACCAAGCGAACAGTCCGCGGCGCCGAACGCGAGTATGAAACTGCGCTTGGAGATTACAAAGAAGTCAATGGTTGGTATCTGCCATTCTCTTTTGAGACAAACACCAAGGGTAGCCCGGACAAGAGCAAGATAACCTACGACAAAATCGAAGCGAACGTGACGATTGAAGACACTCGCTTCCGGATGCCGCCAGTAAAGACACAGTGATGTTTATTGCCCGTGAGTGCTCGCCTGTCGCAATGATCACGCAAGCCGAATTCACTAGTCTGAGTGAGGAATAATTCGATGACCCGAAAACTGATTCTTTTTCTTTCTGCCGCCGCAGTGAGCTTCACGCTCTTTCACTCCGCTTCTGGCCAAACAATCAAAGTCGATTCCGAAACCATCTCCGGTCTCAGCGCGCGCAACATTGGCTCGGCGACGATGAGTGGCCGGGTCACCTCAATCGACGGCGTGCAGGAGGGACAGCGCTTGACTGTCTATATCGGCGCGGCCAGCGGCGGTGTTTGGAAATCAGTGAACGGCGGCACGACGTTCAAGCCGGTCTTCGACAAGCAGCCCGTACAATCGATCGGCGCCATCACCATCGATCCGAAAGACCCGAAAACGATCTGGGTAGGGACTGGCGAAGCCTGGACGCGAAACAGCACTTCAATCGGCGACGGAGTTTACAAGTCCGTCGACGGCGGCGAGAACTGGACCAATATGGGTTTGAGAGATTCCGAACGCATCGCGAAGATCATCGTCGATCCAAAAAATACGAATACCATATACGTTTGCGTGCCGGGCAAGCTTTGGAGCGACGGTGACGAACGCGGTCTCTATAAAACTACTGACGGCGGAAATCACTGGAACAGGATATTGAAAGGATCGAACCTGTCGACTGGATGCTCGATGATTTCGATAGACGAAAAGAATCCGAGAATAATTTATGCGGGCTTTTGGGATTTCCGTCGCAAAGGCTGGACATTTCGCTCCGGCGGCGATGGTCCGGACGCACCGAGCGCCAGCGGCTTGTTCAAAAGCACCGACGGAGGCGCGAATTGGACGGAACTCACCGAGATAAACGCGAAAGGGCTTCCTTCCAAACCCTTTGGACGTATTGCGGTGGCCGTCGCGCCTTCAAAGCCAGACGTCGTGTATGCGTTTATCGAGGCGGCGCCTCCAAAGAATGGCCTCTATCGCTCGAACGATGGCGGCAAGACCTGGACGGCATTGGATCGCAGTCAGAACATGCTCTGGCGGCCATTCTATTTCGCAAACCTAATCGTTGATCCAAAGGATGAGAATAAAATCTATAAGCCCGACGGTTCCTTAATCGCCAGCAATGACGGGGGCGAGAGTTTTAGCAACATCTCCGGTGGCGCGCACGGCGATTTTCACGACGTCTGGATCAATCCCAACAACACGGACAACTTGATCACTGGTGACGACGGCGGCGTCTGGTATTCATATGATGGCGGCAATCGCTGGTGGAAAGCGAACAACCTACCCATCTCGCAGTTCTATCACGTCAGCCTCGACATGGACATGCCTTATCACGTCTATGGCGGCTTGCAGGACAACAGTTCGTGGGTCGGCGATTCAGCCTATCCCGGCGGCATTACGAACGATCGTTGGGAGAACGTTTACGGCGGAGACGGCTTCTGGGTCTTCGCCGACACTTCCGACAACGACTATGTGTATGCGGAATCACAGGGTGGTTACATCGGCCGAATCAATCGCAAGACGCTCGAGTCCCGCGGAATTCAGCCTCTGCCGCTGTACAAAGAAGGAAAGCTGCGCTACAACTGGAACACGCCGATTCATATGAGCCCCACACAGAAAGGCGTGATTTACATCGGGTCGCAGTTTCTGTTTCGCTCCCGCGATCATGGTCAGACCTGGGAGCGCATCTCTCCTGATCTGACGACCAACGATCCGGAAAAACAGAAGCAGGAACAATCCGGTGGCGTAACTGTCGATAACTCTTCCGCGGAAATGCACACGACAATCTTTGCGATCTCCGATTCGCCAAAGAACCCGAACTTGATCTGGGTCGGCACTGACGACGGCAACGTGCAGCTTACCCGCGATGGCGGCAAAACCTGGAAGAATGTCGTCGGCAATATCAAGGGGCTGCCTAAGAATGCCTGGGTGACGACCATCGATGCGGGCCACTTTGATCAGGGAACGGCGTACGCGACCTTCGACCTGCACACCTTCGGCGACATGCGGCCATATGTCTACAAGACAACCGACTTTGGTCAGACCTGGACGCAGATTGTCGCGCCAAATGGTCCGGTGCGTGGCTATGCCCATGTCGTGAAGGAAGATTTAGTTAATCGTAACCTTTTGTTCGTGGGGACCGAACTCGGTCTGTGGGTTTCACTCGATGGCGGCCGGCAGTGGGCGCAATACAAAGGCGGCCAGTTTCCCAATGTGGCCGTGCGCGATCTGGCCATTCATCCCCGCGATCACGATCTGGTCATTGCCACGCACGGGCGCGGTATCTGGATCATCGACGACATCACGCCTTTGCGTGCCCTGACTCCGGAAATGCTTGCGAAGGAAGCGGCGTTCATCGAAGCGCGGCCGACGGTGCAACGTCTTCCCGCTTTCGGCGGCTGGGTAAACGGCGATGCTGCTTTCTCCGGACCAAATCCTACGGACGAAGCCGTGATTACCTACTATCAACAGAAGCGTCACATCTTCGGCGATTTGAAGATCGAGATTCTCGATCCGTCAGGAAAGGTTTTGACAACGATTCCTACGAGCAAACGTCGCGGATTGAATCGCGCGACGTGGTCTATGCGCCTGAAAGCTCCAAGAGTTCCCACGGCCGCCAGCGCTGCGTTTGGCGCGGCATTCGGTCCGCGCGTTCTGCCCGGCACCTACACGGTAAGGATGACCAAGGACAAGAACGTTTACACGACGAAACTGGAAGTCACGGCCGATCCGCGTTCAAAACACACCGCACTTGATCGCAAAGCGCAGTTCGATCTGGCGTTGAAGCTTTACGGCGAACTCGGCGACATGACCTACGCCGTTGATCGAATCAATGGAGTGCGTCTGGGACTCGACGCGCGAGGCGCGCGCTTGCCGGCCGGCGATCCGCTTGCCAAACGACTGCATGACGCTTCCGCTCGAGTGGATGAGCTGCGGAAGAAGATTGTCGCGACCAAAGAAGGCGGCATGATCACCGGTGAAGAACGGCTGCGCGAAAACCTCGCCGACCTCTACGGCAACGTGATCAACTACGAGGGGCGTCCCGCGCAGACGCAGGTTCAACGCACGGACGCGATTGCGCGTGAGCTTGCCGACGTGATGCGAGATTTCGACGCGTGGCTGGCGAAAGAGTTGCCGGGGATCAACGCAGCGCTGGTAGCAAAACAATTGCCGCCTATTTCGGCCTTGACGCGTGAAGAGTGGGAGAAGATCAGTAGGAGTTCAGGCTCGATGCCAGACGGTTTCCCGGCGCGCGAACGGGATGACCACTGACACGCCTGACACCGGGTCGACCGGTGCGATTGATTTCAAGGCGCGAAGCGCCGTCATGCAATACCCCCGACCGTAAGGTCGGGGAACGATCCCAATCAAACGCCGCGAGGCCCGAAGGGCCGATATGAATTCATGCCGGTCCTTCGGACCGCCGATCATTTAAGAATCCATAACCCGACCTAACGGTCGGGGCTATTACATCTCGGCCCTTCGGGCCTGAATCGTGGGTTAAGAGTCTGTGCCATTGGCTTCGTGAGTATTATTCGTTTGTGCCGGCTGTTCGTCCAATTCCGGAATTAGCTAAAAGCGCTTGATAGTGTGAAGCGGTGAACGTGAGGTTCTTAGCGAGGACGAGTTCGAGTTGTCCGACCCGCAACCTCCACACGCCGATGCGCATGAGGATTGAACCGGGGATTCTGAGACAATGAACGGGCGCAGGCGCTTCCAGACTCTTCGCCCAACATACACGGCGGCAACAAAAATTATCAGCGCTACTGAAATTGTCTGCCAGTTCATCATGACTCAAATGCATCCTTGCCTTACGGTCGGGTTTCCGCCCCTGCTTACTGTTTTTGCACCCTCCCTGACGATCGGGTTTGCGGCAGGCGCGCCTCAACTAAATCCAAGGAATCGCCCGCTCTGATATGTAATCAACGATGCGACATAAGCGAGCACCAGCATGTAGCTCACCATAAAGAGTGGCCAACGCCAGGAGTTCGTTTCGCGCCTGACGATTGCGACTGTCGACATGCACTGGCAAGCGAGCACAAAAAATATCATCAACGACACCGCGACCAAAGGCGTCCACACGGGCGAGCCGTCAGGCCGCTTGGCATTGCGCATAGCATCAACTAAAGATGAAGACTTTTGATCTGAATCATTACCAACATTGTAGACGATGCTCAGCGTCGAGACGATCGTTTCGCGCGCCGCAAAAGATGAAATCAGCCCAATGCCAATCTTCCAGTCGAACCCCAGCGGCGTAATCAATGGCTCGATGAGCCGCCCACTCTGGCCGGCAAAACTGTTCTGCACTTGTTCGCTCGACGACGTGGATCCCTGATGGGTAGCACGCGGAAAAGCCATCAGCGCCCATAACAAAATTGAGATCGCCAGAATCACTGTGCCGGCGCGTTTCAGAAAGACGGCTGCCCGCGCGACCATGGTGTGCGCAACGTTCATGGGATTAGGAAGCCGGTACGGGGGCATTTCCATAACGAACGGCGGAGGCGGCCCTTTCAGGATTGTGCTCTTTAGAATCCGGGCGACAATGATTGCCACACTCAGGCCCAACCCGTACATCCCCAGAATGATGAATACGCCCATCGAAAGAATGCCGAAGATTTTCTGTGCCGAAAAGAAGCTGGCGATCATTAAAGTGTAAACCGGTAGTCGCGCAGAGCAGCTCATGAACGGCGCAATCATGATCGTCGCCAGACGATCCTTCGGGTTCTCGATCGTCCGTGTGGCCATGATTCCGGGCACGGCACAGGCAAAACTGCTGAGCAGCGGCATGAATGCCCGGCCATGCAATCCGACACTCCGCATTAGCCGATCCATCAGGAACGCGGCGCGAGCCATATACCCGCTGTCTTCGAGGATCGAAATGAAGAAAAACAGGAGCAGAATCTGCGGCAGGAAAACCAGCACACCGCCCACGCCGGCAATCACTCCGTCAACTATCAGATCATTCAAAAGCCCCGACGCCAAATGAGTGCGCACGATTTCTCCCAAGGCGCCCAAGATGCTGTCGATCAGATTCATCGGCAGATTTGCCCACGAAAAAATCGTCTGAAAGATCAGCAGCATCACCAGCGAGAGGATTACCGGACCCAGCACTTTGTGCGTGATGACCGCGTCGATGCGGTCGGTTATCGAACTTGATTGACCGGCGGCATCGTGGTGTTCAACCTCAAAGGCTACCTGCTCAATCCAACGATACCGGGCTATCAACTCTCTTTTCCGGAACTGCGAATCCCGTCCAATCGCGTCGACGTTCGACCAGTTGTGAGTCGCCGAATCTGCATCGCTCTGTATTGGCCGCCAGGGCACTGTCATAACGTTGTCCCTGGATGATGCGCACAAAACGGCCCGACGGAGCTCCTCCAGTCCGCGTCGCTGGCGCGCGACGACCGGGATCACGGGCACACCCAGACGTTCGCTCAGCTTCTTTGGGTCGATAGTTAATTTGTTGCGCGCTGCCAAATCTGACATCGTTAGCGCAACCACCACCGGCCGGCGGGTGTCGATGAGTTGGGTCACCAGATACAGATTCCTGACCAGATTAGTAGCGTCGACAACTGCAACGATGACGTCGGGCGCGGAAATATCTTCGACCTCGCCAACCAGAACATCGCGCGCAATTTGTTCGTCTATTGAGGTCGCATCCAGACTGTAAAGACCGGGGAGGTCAATCAACTTCGCGGGCAGCGCACCGTTTTGCAGCGACCAAAGTCCGGTTTTGCATTCAACGGTGACACCCGGATAGTTGGCGACTTTCTGTCTCAGGCCGCTGAGTGCATTGAACAGGCTGGTCTTCCCGGCATTCGGATTCCCTGCCACGGCAATCGTTAGCGAGAATTCGGAATTGAAATTCCCCCGGACCATGGGATGAAAAGTTGAGTTTTGTAACTGGGTTATGCCGTTCATGGAACCGACGCGGGGTGTGAAAACTCTCTTAGGCTCAGTCGCCATCGACTATGACGGTAATTGTTTCCGCTTCAACGCTGCGAAGCGCGAGATGATAACCGCGCACACGAACCTGGATCGGATCGCCGAACGGAGCGGTTCGCACGATGCTGATCGCCGCGCCCGGCACAATTCCCATCTCCATTAAGCGGATTGAAACGGTTCCCGAGCCGTTAACGCATACCACCCTCGCGGAAACGTTTCGCTGCAGCTCTGCGAGAGTTGAGGTCGAACTCTGTGCGCCAACCAGATGAAGTGCTGGACGTGGACGCTCAGCCCACTGTTCAGAATGGAACTCAACCTCAGTAGTCATTGAGACTTGCTGGTTCAATGTAATTGACATCGGTTTTCAATATCAGCCACTGGACGGCAAGCAAGTCGGAGGCCGTCCTCCGCCAAACCTCGCAACGCCGGTATATTCAACTCACTTACGTGACGAAACTCAGTCCTACATCGCTGGAAGTGCCGAAAAATCTAAACAAATCCGGCAGTTTGAAGATTCACCAGAATTTTTTGCTCCTGCCCGAGACAATTACATCTGTTGAGGTGAGGATTCGATTCAGGATGCGGGATTCCTCGCATTCGAGCGGGCGAGCCTGCGCACAAACTCGCAAATCCATCTGGAGTTTGCGTCCATATTGAGCTGGCTTAATCGTTCTGGTCAGCTCTGCCGCCACGTGCATTAGCATTCACAAACGTCCATCAGGCCCTTTCAAAATTGTGATAGGCTTCCGACACCATGGCCCCCGCAACACGATCCAGGAAAGCCGAGCTTGGCAAGCGGTTGTGGTGGCTGATCCTGGGCCGAGTCGCGACGGTAATCTGTTTGCTTATCGCCGGCCTCCTTTGGACCCATGGCGCGATACTACGTGCTGCCTCGAACTCCCTCAATGTGACGATGATTCTGCTGGCCGTCGCTGCTCTCACGGCGATCTACACGGCCGCGCGCCTGCTCTTGAAGAATCTTCTACTCCAGGCCCGCGTCCAATTTTTCTTTGACGTCGTTCTGGTGACCTGGCTGGTTTGGATTACCGGGGATATTCATTCGCCCTACTCTGCACTCTATATTGTCATTATTTCAGTCAGCAGTTTTTTTGTCGGACCCAGGGGTGCGATGATTACCTCAATCGGGTCGGCCACGGCTTTCAACGCCTGCGCCATCGGACCCTTGCTTGGATTGGGCGGCAGCGTCACCGTCGCATCTACCGAGATCGCAAACAAAATTCAATCCGTCGGCTTGTCAGACGTTTCGTTTTTGATTGTCGGACTGTTGGCCGCTCGCCTGGCCGAGCGTCAATCGCGATCAGATGTGCAGTTGGCGGCCGCAACTCAATCGCTGGCAAACCTGCGAGCGCTGCACGAACGAATCGTCGAATCGATCCGGTCGGGAGTCATTACCACTGACTTGCAGAGAAGGATCTACACTTTCAACACCGCAGCCGAAGAGATTACCGGTTACAACGCCGCGGACGTACGCGGCAAAGATGCATCAATTTTCTTCGGCGATATGACTGAGCGCATTCCCGACTCAATGCGCGCGGCGGCTGAGGGACATGCCAGCCCGCGTTTCGAGGCCGATTGTCTGACGCCAAATGGCCTGGTGTTGAGATTGGGCTTTACGGTCTCGCCGCTTTTTGCTGAATCAGGCGAAACGAGCGGGATGGTGATTACCTTTCAGGACCTGACCGAGATTCGATCGCTGGAAGAAACATCCCGTCGTCAAGATCGCCTGGCCGCGGTGGGCCGCCTGGCCGCATCGATCGCGCATGAGATCAGAAATCCGCTCGCGGCGATGCGCGGCTCGATCCAGATGTTACGCGCAGAAATGGAAGGAAATTCCGAACAAGCGCAGTTAATGGAAATTATCCTCCGTGAGTCTGACCGGCTGAATAAGATCGTCGCGGACTATCTGAGTTATGCACGGCCGCGCCCGGCGCAAATGAACGATGTGGATCCAGCCGTTTTGCTGCAAGACACATTCAAGTTACTCAGCAACAGTTCAGAAGTGAGTGCGCGGCATCGCCTGGAGCTGGATCTGCCGGTTGAACCAATCATCGTAAAAGGAGACGAGGAGCAGTTGCGGCAAGTGTTCTGGAACGTTGCTCGGAATGCGCTGAAAGCCATGCCACACGAAGGGATGCTGCGCGCGTCGCTCGAGCGCGCCGGAAATAGTCGCGCGTGTCTGTCATTCACCGACACCGGTTGCGGGATGACTGCCGAACAGGTTGAAAGGCTGTTCGAACCATTCTCGTCCACGACCGGCAGCACGGGCCTTGGCCTTTCGATCGTCTATCAGATAATTCGCGACCACAGTGGTACAATTAACGTCCACAGCAGGCTGGGGGAAGGAACAATGATTACGATTGAGCTGCCGGCGGAACGGCATGAGTCAGCAGTGAGTAATCACTAGTCAGTAGTCTTAATAAATAGAGCATTTTCCATTTGACATTTTGCATTGGTCATCGCCGAACTGAGTAACGCGCATTCAAAAGGAGATTTGTTTTGAATCCAAAAACCGCGACAGTCAAGGAATCCCAGTCCCGCGCCGATGAACTCGAAATGACAAATGAGAACTGTAAAATGATGAATGGAAAATGAGCCTTTGAATTTATGGCAAGCGTTCTCATCGTCGACGACGAACTAAGCATGCGTCAATTCCTGACGCATCTCTTCCAGCGAGAAGGTCATAGCCTGCGCGACGCGCAAAATGGGCGCGACGCGATGGCTATCCTGCGCGGGCACCCGATCGACATAGTAATTTCGGACATAAAAATGCCGGACATGGGCGGCATTGAGCTGTTGAGGGCGGCGCGCGAACTTCGGCCCGATCTCGAATTCATCATGATGACGGCGTTTGCCAACGTTGACGCCGCGCGTGAAGCTTTTTTGCTCGGCGCTTTTGACTTCATTCAGAAGCCTTTCGACAACGATCTTCTGAAAGAGATCGTTGCGCGGGCACTGCAAAAAATTTCGCTGGTCAAAGAAAAGCAGGCGCTGCAGGACGAAAACAAGGCATTGATCAAGGGCCAGCGCGCGCGTGGAAAACTGGATAACATCATCGGCCGGTCAGAGCGGATGCAGGCTGTATATCAAATGATCGAGACGGTGTCTGAAGTGCAATCGACCGTTCTGATCACGGGCGAATCCGGCACTGGCAAAGAGTTAGTCGCGCGCGCCATTCACGATCTCAGCCCGCGCGCGCAAAAACCGTTCGTCTCGATTAATTGCGGCGCTTTCACCGAGACCCTTCTCGAGTCGGAACTGTTTGGCTACATCAAAGGCTCGTTCACCGGCGCCACGGCCAACCGCAAGGGCCTGTTCGAAGCCGCGGAGCAGGGCACGATTTTTCTCGATGAAATCGGTGATATGTCGACGGCGATGCAGGTAAAGCTTTTGCGCGTTTTGCAGGAGCGCAAAGTTCGGCCGGTCGGCGCGCATGAAGAAATTGAAGTCAATACCCGCGTCATCGCTGCGACCAACCGCGACCTGGCGGCGCTGGTTAGAGAAGGGGTCTTTCGCGAAGACCTCTTTTATCGGATCTCGGTAATTCCGATCGAACTGCCACCTTTACGCGAGCGGGCCTCAGACATCGCGGAACTGTGCGCGCACTTCATCAACAAGTACTGCGAGCAGACTGGTCGGGCCATCACGATTACCGACAGCGCCCTGCGCTTGATGGAAGGTTATACCTGGCCCGGCAACGTTCGCGAACTTGAACACACGATCGAGCGCGCTGTGGCACTGGAAAAGGGCGACTCGATCCAACCCGAACGCCTACCGGCCCAGATCACGAATTACAGCCAGACCCGGGTAGCTTCCGAGTTTGATTTACCCCCGGACGGCCTGAATCTCACCGCGCACCTCGATCAAATGGAAAAGACGTATGTTCTCGAAGCCTTGCGCCGGACCGAAGGAAGTCAAACGAACGCCGCCGAGCTGCTGAAGATGTCGGTGCGCTCGCTACGCCATCTGCTCGACAAGCATAGTATTCGATCCCTGACGGCGCAGATGCGAGACGAACGGCGCAGTGGCGATACGATTCCGCGCCGGCGTCTTACCGATCCCTTTCCGCGCCGGCGATCCGAAGATTCAGACGAGCTCGAACGTGTGTCAGAGCACGCCGCCGGCTCCAGCGAAAAGTAATCGCGACCCAGATCGATATCCGTAGATCCTCGCGGAAGTCCCAGCCCGCAGTTGCAGGGGGCACTGCGATCTCCATCACGAGCAAGAGAATGATGGGGATGCAGACGTCCCAAGTCCACCTCTATCGCCGGCCTCAACGATTCCAGGAACGAGGATCTTTTTGGCGCTTCGCGCTCAATGCGGACTAGTAGGTTCGCGTTCCCGGCGTTCGCCGGCGCGAGCGGATTCTCGTTTGACAGTAACCGTCACCGCAGCGATGACAGTATTTGTCAGTAACTGATAAGTCCCTCGCGAGACATGACTCACGCCTTCTCATTTTCTGCCGAAACACTCAGTGTTTTACGGTTTTATGAGGGTCAATCAAAGTAGCGGACGTCTGGCACAAGGCTTGAAGACTGCACCGCGGAAGAATCGCGCGCTGCGGTCAGTCAAGTACGAGACGAGAGCCGGTGGCGCGAAACAAACAACCACCTAATCTCTAAGGAGCATAAGAAAGAAATGACAAACAAACGCCAAGAGGGCTTCTCTCTGATCGAACTTCTCATCGTAGTTGCGATTATCGGCATCATCGCCGCGATCGCGATCCCCAACCTGCTTTCTTCAAGGCGTGCGGCCAATGAAGGCTCAGCGCAGTCGTCCCTGCGAACCGTTCACAGTTCTGAAGCTGTGTACCAGGCAACCAAGGGCAACGGCAACTATGGCACGCTTGCCAACCTGGCCGGCGAGAACTTGCTTGATTCAGTGCTCGGCGCTGGTCAGAAGAGCGGTTACGACTTCTTGTGTCCCGCGGGTAACCTGGATCCAGGTCCGCCGGCCACCTTCTACGCGACCGCCAACCCGACGAATGTGGCCCCAGTTACCAGAACCGGTAATCGCAGCTTCACGATTGCTGAAGACGGTATCCTTCGCGCCAAGGTCAGCGACACGCCTCCAGCCGACCACGCAACGGCTATCTCGGCCGCTTGGGTTCCTATGGGTAACTAAGTACCAAGAGGCAACCAAAACGGGGCGGGGGCAGAGTTCAGACTCGGGCCCTCGCCCTTTTCTTATAGCCAAACTGAGTATCGATTTTTTTGAGGGATGAGAACCATGCAACAGATCAAACGCCACGAGGGGTTCTCGCTAATTGAACTGTTGATTGTCGTGGCCATTATCGGCATTATCGCGGCCATCGCGATACCCAATCTTCTGGCTTCCAGGCGTGCCGCGAACGAAGGCTCAGCCGAGTCTTCGATGCGCACGATTCACAGCGCTGAGATTGCTTACCAGGCGACTGCGGGCGCCGGAAAGTACGGCACCATTGTCAATCTCCGCGGACAGAACATGTTGGACTCTGTGCTCGCCACGGGAACCAAGAGCGGTTACAGTTTTACTTGCGCGAACGCGAATCTCGATCCCGGCCCACCGCCAACTTTTTTTGCCACTGCCGTTCCCGCCGATGTAAATCCGCTTACCCGCACCGGTCATCGCAGTTTCGCAATCGCCGAAGACGGTGTGCTGCGCGCCAAGGTCACTGACACACCTGCCGCCGATCACGCGGCTGCCGTCAACCCGGCCATCTGGCCGCCGCTAAACTAACCTCAGACTGAAATTCAAACCGTGGCATGCGGGCCGGAGTAAAAACTCCGCCCGCTTTTTGCTGAAGATATCTGCTGACACGAAATCAACGACCCGTGTATATTCAAGACGAATGTTCGGCCGCATCGTGACCATTGCCGGCAACGCTTTTCGTGAAGCAGTGCGCGACCGCGTGCTTTATAACCTTGTGCTGTTCGTGCTGCTGCTTACTGGCGTGGCGGTGTTTATTGGCGAGCTCTCCGGTGGACAGGAGCGCAAGATTATCGTGGACCTCGGGCTCAGCGCCACCCTCCTTTTCGGGGCCTTCATCGCAGTCTTCGTGGGCGTGGGACTTGTTTACAAAGAGATCGAGCGCCGCACTCTTTACGCAATTCTCTCCAAGCCGGTCGGCCGCGGCGAGTTTTTGCTGGGCAAGTACCTCGGCTTGTCTCTTACGCTGCTCGTCAACGTAACAGTGATGGGCGTTGGAGTGTCACTCGCGCTGGTTTACGTACAGCGCGGGTGGGATCCGCTGATCGGAGGAGTCTGGCCGGCAGTATTTCTAATCTTCATCGAGTTGATGATTCTGACGGCGGTCGCGCTGTTGTTTTCTTCGTTCTCGTCGCCTGCTCTTTCGGCGTTATTAACATTCTTTGTGTTCATCATCGGACACTTCAGTAGCGACCTGAAGGGTTTAGCCAACTCGCTGGGCAGTGCGCCGGCACGTTGGTTCTTCGCCGGTTTGTATTACCTGCTGCCGAATTTTTCGAATTATAGCGTGATCACCTCAACGGCCCATGGAATATCACCCGCCGGGCGGTCGATATTCGCGGCGATTGCCTACGCGATTGTTTATGTCGCAGTGCTGCTCGCGGCGACGACGCTTATCTTCAGCCGGAGAAATCTCAAATGAGACGCGACCTGGCATTGGTGCTGATGATTTTTGCCGGCTTAATCGTTGCGGGGCTCATCGCCCGGTGGAGCGACGCCCACAAGCCGCAGGTAAGCGCGCAATTTGCAGAAGAAGACCTCTATCTTGGTGGCCGTACCGCGAAGCATGCGAGTTTGGCGTTTAATGGCCTGGCGGCGGATTGGTACTGGATGAGATCGCTCCAATATGTAGGGCGCAAAATAATCAACTTTGAAGACAACAGCGATAGTCAAATTCAGCTCGACATGCTCAGCGTGCTTGATCTGCGCCTGCTTCCTTCGCTGCTGCGCATGTCGACCACGCTCGATCCCCAATTCATGGCGCCTTACGAATACGGCGCCGTGATTCTGCCGACCTTCAACGATCAAGAGGCGGCGGCCCTGCTGAATTTCGGAATAGCTCAAAACCCGGACGCCTGGCGGCTGTATCAGCATCTTGGTTACATTTACTGGAAACGCCGGGACTATGCGAAGGCCGCCGATATCTACGCGGCAGGAGCGAAACTTCCCGGCGCTCCGGCGTGGATGGGCGCGATGAGCGCGAGAATGAAGGCGGACGGTGGGTCGTTGATCGCGGCCCGCGAGGTGTACGCGCGTTTGTACGAAGCCTCGAATGACGAGGACGTGCAAAAGATGATCGCCAAACAACTGATGCGAGTCGATTCACTGATCGAGCGCGATCTGATTCGCCGCATACTTTCGGATTACCATGCGCTTACGGGGCGCTGCGTGTCTTCATGGAGAGACTTGACCCCGCCTTTGCGAACCACACGTTTGCGTTTTGATCCGGCGAGCGGCGAACCGCTCGATCCGTCGGGAGTCGCTTACCGCTTGATAAAGGACGGCTGCGATGTAGACCTTGATCCCAGCTCGCAGATTCCGCACCGATAACGCCGCACCTGAAAGAGATGAAAAGAAGAGTCAACACAGCAATATGTTTTGATCTTGTCGCTTTGCCCCTGTGCCTCTGTGGCCCTTTTCGACAACGATGACAACCGCAATTGAAATCGAGAATCTAACCAAAGATTACGAAACAGGTTTCTGGCGAAAGAAGAAAGTCCGCGCGCTGGATGGCCTTGCGCTTTCGGTCGAGCGCGGCCAGATCTTCGGCTTCCTCGGCGCAAATGGCGCGGGCAAGACCACGACGCTAAAGTTACTCATGCGTCTAATCTTTCCCACGAGCGGCACCGCGCGGGTACTCGACCATGACATCAGCGATGTTTCAATCCATAAACGCATCGGCTACCTGCCTGAGAATCCATACTTCTACGACTATCTGACCGCGCGCGAATTTATGGACTACTGTGCCGAACTGTTTGGCTATGATCGCGCGACGCGGAACAATCGCACGAAACAGTTGCTCTCGCTCGTAGGTTTGGAGGAAAAGAGTTGGAACCGTCAACTGAGAAAGTTTTCCAAGGGCATGCTCCAACGGGTTGGTTTGGCCCAGGCCCTGGTTAACGATCCCGAGGTTGTTTTTCTTGATGAACCGATGAGCGGGCTGGACCCAATCGGTCGTCGCGAAGTTCGCGATCTCATCGCCTCGTTGCGAACCCAGGGCAAAACGGTTTTCATGTGTTCCCACATCCTTTCAGATATCGAAGTGTTATGCGACAGCGTGGCAATTATGAAACGCGGCCGATTGTCTCAGGTGGGTTCGCTGGATGAATTGCGAGCCCGGGAAACCAGCCTTGTCGAAATCATCGCAACGGGCGCCGACCCGGCCGGGACCGAGCGGCATCTTCCCGCCGGCGCAAAATTAACAACCACCGCAAGCGGCCTGCGCGTTGAAGTTGCGGATGAGCAGCAGGTTGACGCAGTGATTGCGGCGCTGCGAAAAGCAAATGGGAAATTGGTGGCAGTGCAGCCAGTGAGGCAATCGCTGGAAGAATTGTTTCTGGATGAATAGTCTTAGCAGCCCGACCGCCAGGGAAGTTCCCGCGATATCACGCCCCGCCCCCGACTCACGTTTCTTACTGGAATTTGAATGCGGTCACGGCCATCTTGATATTGGCGCGATCATCTTCGTCAGTCATCCGATCCAAAGTGATTGAGACATTAATCACTTTGTTCGGTGCGAGCTCTGTCGGCCGCCCCGGAACGCTTGAGGGAATTACAACGACCGTTCGCTCCTTCACTGGTCGCCCGTCATGATCGACGACCGCACCCCACACTTCCAATCCGGTGACTGTCTTTCCCGTCAGGTTGCGTGCGGTTGTATGCAGGGTCATCACCCAATCGCCGAGGGCGCGCTTTGCCTGGTCCGCATAAGGTTCATCCAGAGGGATCTGCGCGCGATACTTTTCAAAGTCGGCAGTGCCGGCGCGTATCGCACCATCCAGCCGCGGCGGCGCCGTCTCTACCACAGTCTTTCTTAACAGGAAATAAAAAAGGCCGCCGATAACCAGCGCGGCAATTATGGCGACAACGATAATGACCGTGCGTCGAGGGCTTTCTTCCTGGAAGGAATGTTCCGCTGCCATACCAGCTGCCGGGTTTTCGAAATTTTGCGCCATGAATAATACACCATCGGTTGGCTGGTTTGTATCCGGAGGTCGATCCGGTTTTTACATCGAACTCACCGCTTTGACACCAGGTTCTGGCGAGAAGTTCCGGGACTTTGACTGCTACAGACGCGGTTGCTAGTGTTCGCGGCCGTTTCTCATGCGCCGCAATAATTCGTTTATCGACTTCAGCAGGGCCTGGGCATTCCGTTCGATCCGACGCACGGCGTCTTTCTGTTTGGCCGTTAATGGTTCGGGATCGCGGTCCATCACGTGGCACATTCCGATAATTACATTTAACGGAGTATGCAGGTCATGCGCTGCAGCATCGACAAAGTCCGTTGGGCGTTGGTGGTTCTTTAGGATTTTCGCTTCAACATTCACGGCGCCACGGGAAATTTCCTTCTCGGACACGTTAGCTGCTCTCACCGGACTTGAGCCCTGATTTGCATTTTGTTCGGGACTTTCTCCTCCATCGACATCCATCAGCGGCCTAACCGTCGGGGTCTCGAAAACTACATTTCGTATCACTAACTCTTTCGGGCACAGAAATATTCATCAATCCACGTGCCCAACTACGCTCGTGAAATGGCCGCAAAGGCTTTGTAAGACTAAGTAAAGGTAAGAGCTATGATTGTGTCGGATTACCCAACACTCGAGCGAGCAAGGTGTCCAGCTGATCGAAATCGATCGGCTTCGCTACGTAGTCATTGCACCCAGCCGCGAGTGCTTCCGCATGGAAATCCGCCGAATCGTGTGCCGAGACGGCCACGATTGGTACATGCGACAACTCCGGGTGTTGGCGGATTTGTCTGGTGGCTGCCAGTCCGTCCACCCGTGGGAGACTAAGATCCATTAGAATCAAAGCCGGATGTTCTCTCGCCGCGACGGTCATTGCCTCGGCGCCATCTGTTGCCTCGATGACCTCGTAACCGGCCATCTCCAGAAGGCGGCGCATCATGAAACGATTGTCTTCGAAGTCTTCGACTACCAATACAAGTTTGTTTGCTTTCGTCATTGGTTCGGTGAGATTAATCATCTCTCCTCAAAACTTTCTCTCAAAGTGGTCAAATAGTTGTGCATCAGTAGCGTACGCTTGCGTCGTTTGTTATTATGCCGCATTGAAATCCGACACGAAAGTTTAACTTCGTTGCGTCTAATTCATACACTTTCAGCGGCTCTGTTTGGCATCGATTCGTAGTTAAAGTGAAAGCAGCGCCACAGATTATGCGAGCCATGCCAGCGAAAAATGGCCATTCCGCCGACTTTGAACGCCTGGGCCGGGCTTCAGTTATTATCGTACACGATATCAAAAATCAACTGAATGGACTCAAACTCTACGCCACATTTCTTCGCAAGCGGCTTGATCGGGACGAGCGACCTCAGGATGAACGCGAAACCGTGGCGAAGTTAATTGCCGGCCTTGATCGCGCCGCGAACGATTTGACCGCCATAGTTCGGTACGCGCAACCGCAAGACCTCAAATGCCAAAAGCGGGTAGATTTATTGAGACTAATCTCGAAAGCTCTCGATGAACCAACAATCGAACCCTCTTTCAAGGAAGATTTTACCGCAATTGCTGCCACCCATCCCGAATCGATGCATGGAGATTTTGATTCCTCCGCTTTGACTACCGCTATCAAAGCATTTGCCGAAAGGGCGTCGGCCGTCAGCAACACCCACCCGTCAAGGCTGGCCCTTGATCGCGTTAACGATTCGCACGAAGCCCGAATTGAATGGCGGGTGAATTTCCCGGTTAATACCCAAGATCCATTTACGCTCCCTGAGGGAATTGCTTCGATGCGTTTAGCCCTGGCTGCGCGAACTATCGAAGCTCACGGGGGAAGAGTTGAACACGATGCAACCGGACTGCGAGTCTGGGTGCCGCTAATTGAATAAGGCCAAAAGTGGAAACTAATAATATTCGCATATTGATTGTCGATGACGAGCCGATGATGGCTGATTCGTTGCGTCAGAACCTCCTCGAAGAGGGCTATGACGTAGATGCCGCGGGTAACGGAGCTGAAGCCGTTGAGACTTTCGAACATGGGGCGCACCATCTGGTTATATGCGATCTGCAACTCCCCGACGTCGATGGCCTGGAACTCTTACGGCATATTAAAGATTCCCGTCCTTCGTCAGAAGTAATAGTCGTGACCGGTTATGGTTCAGTTCAGCGCGCGGTCGAAGCAACCAAAGCCGGCGCCTTCTACTTCGTTGAAAAACCTTTCGATTTCGAAGAACTCCAACTGCTGATTCAGAAGGCCCTGGAAAAGCAGGAGCTCAGAGCCTGGGCCGCGGACATGAGACATCAGATGTCAACGCGGTCTGAATACTTCAACATCATTGGCGCTTCAAAGCAGATGCAGACGATCTACGAGACAATCGAATCAGTCGCCAAGTCTGATGCGAACGTACTTATCGTTGGCGAATCCGGGACCGGCAAGGAGTTGATTGCCAACGCCATCCATTACAACTCATTACGATCGAAGAAAAGATTTATCAAAGTGAATTGCGCAGCATTGCCCAAGGAGTTGATCGAATCTGAGCTTTTTGGCCACACCAAGGGCGCGTTTACCGGCGCGCATGCCGACAAGGAAGGTCTGGTGCAGCACGCTGCCAGGGGTTCGCTGATGCTGGACGAAATCGCTGAAATGCCGATTGAAATGCAGCCGAAACTGCTTCGCGTCCTGCAGGAACGAAGCTGCCGCAAGATTGGCTCAGAGAAAACTTATCCCGTCGACTTTCGCCTGATTAGCTCAACGAACCGGCTGCCTGCCGACGCTATTCGTGACGGCCTTTTGCGTGACGATCTCTTTTATCGAATTTCGACCATCACTATTCACGTACCACCGTTGCGGGAGCGGCTGGATGACATCCAGCTTCTCACCGATCACTTTCTCAAAATGTATGGTGAAAAATATGACCGGCCGATCAGCGGAGTGTCGCAGGCAGCCTATCAAAGATTGTTTTCTCATCAGTGGCCCGGCAACGTGCGCGAATTACAGAATGTGATTGAGCGCGCAGTCTTACTTGCAAAGAATGATCAAATCGAACCAGTCGATCTGCCTTTTGACAACGGCGCCGGTCCGGAAGGCGCGTCAGCGGTGACCGGCTGGGACGTCCCACCTAACATGACGCTCGAGGACATTGAAAAGTTTGTCATCGAGCGCACCCTTCAGCGCACGGGGGGCAACAAGCAGAAAGCAGCGAATTTGCTTGGCATTTACCGGCCCAGGCTTTACAGTAAAATCCGGAAATATCGAATCGGCGAACAGGCCACGAGCCAAAATTAAATCCGACCGAAAAGGAACCCGAAACGTTGTCATCCGACCCGAAGGATCGACGGAAATCGCCCCGGCTAAATGCGGTCCTGGAAGCACGCCTGGAATTCAGCGTGCTGTTGCGCGATCCGCAATCCGGAGAACGCGGCGTTCAGCACCTGCGCGCGTGCGCCGGTCACACGGTGAACGTCAGCGAGCTGGGACTGGCGTTCGTGGTGCGCGCCCGGGAAATCGAAGAACGCTACTTGACGGGATCCGAAGGTTCGATGTCGATCGAGTTGGACCTTCCAAACGGGGCGTCGATTGAAGTCGAAGCGACGCCGGTTTGGTTCGAACATCACGAACAAGGTTACATGGTCGGCGCGCGCATCAGCCGGATCAGCGAACGTGACCGCGAATTGCTGCGCGAACTCCTGCGCGAGCTCGGAAGTTGACATCATCCGGTCAATACCATCCACGTTCTGCGGATGGATCCAACACTCAATCAACCTGATACGTTGCTACGCTCGTCGGCGTCTCAAAGCATCTCACCTTGTAAATTTGCACTCGATCGTCGTTGATCTTCGATGCCAGTCGCTCGAGAACGAATCGAGCGACGTTTTCCGCAGACGGGTTCTGCTCCACCACAAAAGGCTCGAGCTCGTTCAGGTTCTTGTGATCGAGATAAGTCACCAGATCGTCAGCAGCTTCTTTCAACTCGACAAAATCAACCAGCAATCCAATGTTATTCAGCTCGCTGCCGCGCGCGTAGATTTCGATCTTGTAATTGTGGCCGTGCAGGTTCTCGCACTTTCCCTTGTAGCCGCGCAGTTGATGCGCGCTGGAAAAATTGCGCTCGATCATGACTTCAAATTGTCCGGGCATGGCTACATCTCAAGTCCAAAGTCTAAAGTCCAGGGTCCAAACTCGTAAAGGCGAGTCAGGCCATCCAGGCTTTGGACATTGGACTTTGAACATTGGACTGATCAGCAAAAAATCGACGCAATTGGTCGACATCTGAAGTTATCCGACATGGCGGCAAGCTCTGCAAAAACGTCTGCCCGTACATCTTCGTCCGCAAACGCGGATCGAGAACCGCTAAGACCCCGCGATCAGTTGTGCTGCGAATTAGCCGGCCGAGTCCCTGCTTCAAACTGATGATCGCCTGCGGTACGCTGTATTCATAAAAGCTCGACCCGCCCTGCTCTTCAATATAACGCTGGCGTGCGGCGATGATTGGATCGCTCGGAACCGCAAACGGAAGCTTATCGATGATCACACATGACAACTGTTCGCCGCGCACGTCGACGCCCTGCCAGAAACTGGAAGTGGCGAACAGCACGGCGTTGGGTGTCTCGCGAAACTTCCTGAGCAGCGCTCCTTTTGAGGCGCTGCCCTGGAGGAAACATGGGTACTCAATTTCTGAAGCCACCCGTTCGTATAGTTCATTCATGCCCGCAAAGCTGGTTGACAAGACGAACGCGCGCCCTTCAGTGGCCGACACGATCTTGATGACTTCCGCCGCCGCGGCCGCGCCCCATTGCGGCGAGCGGGGATCAGGCATCTGCGGCGGCAAATAAAGCACCGCCTGATTTTCAAAGTCGAAGATCGATTCGGCAATCATCTCTTCGCTCTTGTCGAGCCCCAGCCGTTCACGAATGAAACGGAAGTTGCCGGCGCTGGAAAGTGTTGCCGAAGTGAGAATGACGGTCGGCACTTTCTCGAACAGCTTGTCCTGCAATAACCCGGAGACATCGATTGGCGAGGCGCGTAAGAAAACACCACGGCTTCTTCGTTCCAGCCAGTAAACAAACCTTTTGTCTTCGGCCTTGACGATGAAATTAAGATCGAACCGAAGCTGACGAGTGCGACGCAAAATGTTTTCAGCATCGGGCGGCGGGTCTTTCAAAATATCCAGTGTCGTCTCGAGACGATGCAAAGCTTTGTCGAGCGCCTCGTGGCGCAAGTTGTTAACTTGCGCGTCATCGTCTTCGGAAGGTGAGCGCAGATTAGCAATTTGCGCTCCCTCAGCACCCTCCCTGACGGTCGGGTTTCTGCCAGGCGCCAGCGCGAATCTTCCTTCCAATCCCCGTCCTTCGTGAAAAGAAATCCAAAAGAGATCAGCAAACCGTTGAATCCGAGCGCTGACGCGGCCTAATTCTCTTTCCACTTCGCCGTCTTCGATCTTCAAATAGCTCACGTCGCGCAACACGTCATCGATCTGATAATTCGAAATTTGCGCGCCGAAGTATTCTGATGCCACGTCCTCTATCTGATGCGCCTCGTCCAGAATGACCGCGGCGTAATCCGGCAGCACCGCACCATACGCCCCGTTCCGCAGGGCCAGATCAGCAAAGAACAAATGATGATTGACGACAATAACGTCCGCGTCGAGTGCTCGCTGGCGCATACGCGTGATAAAACAGGGATCGTAGTCCGGACATTTCTGGCCCAAGCAGGTATCAGAACGCGCATCGATATGTCGCCAAAACGGAAGATTCTCGGGTAGGGTCGAAAGTTCCGCGCGATCGCCGGTCTCGGTTTTAGTAACCCAGCGGAATACTTCATCAAACTGATCGATCTGATCGAGGCCATCCAGCACAGGCGTGCTTTCGGCGCGCTTGATCCGATGCAGGCAAGCGTAGTTGTTTCTTCCCTTCATCACGGCGGCGCGAAATTTTGCCGGCAAAACGTCCTGAAGGAAGGGAATGTCTTTGTCCATCAACTGCTCTTGCAGATTTTTCGTGCCGGTTGAGATGACCACGCGCGCGCCACTGCCGCACGCGGCCGCGATGGCCGGAACCAGATAAGCGAGCGTCTTCCCGGTTCCGGTTCCCGCTTCGACGATCAGGTGATGCTTCTGTTCGAAGGCACGCAGCACCGCCTCCGCCATTTCGATCTGGCCGGGGCGGTGTTCGTATTCAGGATGCGCTTTGGCGATGAGGCCGTCAGGGCCGAAGATTTCGTGCATTGAGTTTGCTTTCCCTAACCGCGTTCACGCGGCTTGCCCGCAGGGTTTCCAGACCAGCGCTTTAGATCTTCGCGGCAGAGCGGCGTCTGAACTTAGGCCGGCCTTTCAAGGCCGGCACGCCTGTCGAGATTGCAACCGCGCCGCGTTAGCGACGCATGAATTTAGGCCGGCCTTTCAAGGCCGGCACACCTGTCGCAAATTACAACCCGTCGCGTAGCGACGACTGAATCAACCCCAGAGGTAACGCTCATCGTAATCGATGCCGTGTTTCTTTAACAACTCCAGGTATTCTTCCTGAAAGGTTTTCTTGCGATGATGCTCGCGTTGGTTTTTGATGTATTCGATCACGTCAGGGATCGAGGACTTGCTGACCGTAAAAGCCCCATAGCCGTCCTGCCATTCGAAGCCGAGCAATTGCGGAAACTCTTCGTGGATCCATTTTGATGAGCCGCCTTTCAAATACTGAGCAATCTGGCTGGGCGCAATTGATGGAGGCGCAAGCACCAGCGCGTGGATGTGATCCTCGATGCCCCCAATCTGGACAGCCGTCATCTTATGTTTGCGCGCTATGCGTCCGATATATCTCCATGCGCGGGATTCCATTTCCTGTGAGATCCAGGGCTCGCGATTTTTTGTGCTGAACGTGAAATGATAATAAAGAGACGTGTAGGTATTGGCCATGGGAGAGGCCTCCTTTTGTTTTCAACCGTCGCTACGCGACGACTCTTATCAAACAACCTCCTTTACCCGGCCTTGAAAGGCCGGGCTACGTTCACCGGGTCGCTCCGCGACCCAAATCCGATCGCCTATTCGACGTTCCCGGCCTTAAAAGGCCGGGCTAAGTTCAGCGGTCGCTCCGCGACCAAAGACCTGGGCGCATTGACCCGGCCGTAAAACGGCTGGGCTAACAACCCTTCGGGCAGCGGCGTAAAACGCCGCTGAAACCATGAAACTCGATCTAGCGACCCGTGCGCTCATCCAGCCGTAATACGGCTGGTCTAACAACCCTTCGGGCAAGCGGCGTTAACGCCGCTGGAAAATATTAACGTCGACTACGCGACCGTTTTGGGCTCGCAGTCTATTCTTTGCCGGTCGCTCGCGTGACGGTCGCCTCGCGTTTCAGACGCTTCGCATACAGTGGGAATTTCGCTGTTAATTCGGCCACCGTGCGCTTCACGTTGTCGCGAACTGCGGCTGATTCCGGCTCGCGCACGATGGTGGCAATCATCCGGCCAATCTCGCGCATCTCGGGTTCTTTCATGCCGCGCGTGGTCACTGCGGGAGTTCCGATGCGCAGTCCGGAAGCAACGAAGGGTTTGTTCTGATCGAAAGGAATGGTGTTCTTGTTCACGGTGATCTGCGCGGCTTCAAGTGCCTTCTCCGCATCTTTGCCGGTGATTCCCTTCCCGTCCATCCAAACATCTACCAGCATCAGATGGTTGTCGGTACCGCCGGAAACGATGCGCAACCCCTGCTCCTGCAATTCCGCGCAGAGCGCTTTCGCATTTGCCAGAATCTGTCGCTGATATTCCTTGAAGTCGTCGCGCAGCGCTTCACCAAAAGCGACCGCTTTCGCGGCGATAATGTGCGCGAGCGGACCTCCCTGCACACCGGGAAATAAGCGTCGGTCGATTTCCTTTGCATGTTCGGCTTTGCAAAGAATTAATCCACCACGCGGACCGCGCAGGGTCTTGTGCGTCGTGCTCGTCACGTAATCCGCCATCGGCACCGGCGAAGGATGCAAGCCGGCAACAATTGGTCCGGCGATGTGCGCGATGTCCGCGAACATGCGCGCGCCAATGCTCTGCGCAATCTCGCCGATTCGTTTGAAATCGATGATGCGCGGATAAGCCGAGGCCCCGCAAACAATCAATTTGGGCTGGTGCTCTTCGGCAAGCCGCTGCAATTCGTCGTAATCAATTGTTTCCGTCTCACGCGAAACGCCGTAATCAAAAACTTTGTAGCTTAATCCGGAAAAATTCAGCGGATGACCGTGCGTCAGATGGCCGCCGTGCGACAGATTCATTCCCAGCATCGCGTCGCCATATTGAATCGCCGCGAGATAAACAGACATGTTCGCCTGGGCGCCGCTGTGGGGCTGCACGTTGGCATGATCGGCGCCAAACAATTCTTTCGCGCGGTCAATCGCCGCCTGCTCAACGACATCAGTCCATTCGCAACCCCCGTAGTAGCGCTTGCCCGGATAGCCCTCGGCATATTTGTTTGTAAAGACCGAGCCCGCGGCTTCGAGGACGGCTTCGCTGACAAAATTTTCGCTGGCGATCAACTCGAGGCCATTCGCCTGACGCGCGACTTCACTGTCGATCGCATTGGCGATTAATGGATCGGTCTCGGCGAGAGGAAGATTTAGAAGATTATTCATTGATTATCGAGTCTAAAAAAACAAGAACCATTTCCATTCATCATTTTCCATTTTCCATTTGCGAATTCAATTGAAAGTGCAATCGAATCGCTGAGCAGCAAGATGGAACATGATCGCTGGCGATTGCTATCTTCATTTTGTCAGCTCACTTTTGGGTTTGGCGAAGAGCGATGGTACATCACGCCTGGGAGCCTCGCCAAACGAACAAGCTTAGGCTGCGTTCGTAAACATCAAACTCAAACGTGCGGAAAAGTCTACCTGCTTCGCTCCGTCAGGAGCGAGATATTTATAGCATCCTGCGCCAACCGTCTTAGTTATCTTTGATTCGCCTCGGGCTATAAACATTTGTCCCCCGCGGTGGCGCTGCAAACACTTTCCGCACACCAAGCGGCAGAGCTGGAAGGCTCGTTTGCGTTCGCCGGTTTGCTAAGCGAGAATGCTTCGCTATGCGCTGGTCTCAATATTTCATTCCAACTCTTCGTGAAGATCCGGCTGACGCTGAAGTCGTGTCGCACAAACTTCTGCTGCGCGCCGGAATAGTGCGCCAGCTCTCCGCTGGAATCTATTCATATTTGCCGTTGGGTCAACGTATCGCCCTGAAGGTCATGCAGATCCTGCGCGAAGAGATGAACCGCATTGGGGGGCAGGAGTTTTATTTGCCCGCTTTGCATCCAGCCGAAGTCTGGCAGGAATCAGGACGCTGGAACGCGATCGGCGACGATATGTTCCGCCTGAAAGATCGCAAAGGCGCGGACATGTGCCTGGGCATGACCCATGAAGAGATCTTTACGACAATAGCCCGCAACGAAATCCGCTCGTACAAACAACTACCGCAGGTCTGGTATCAAATTCAGATCAAATTTCGCGACGAGCCAAGGCCAAAGTCAGGCCTGATGCGCCTGCGCACTTTCATCATGAAGGACGCGTACACGTTCGACGTGGATCGTGCCGGACTCGACAAGGCTTTCATCGATCAGCGCGAAGCCTACCAGAAGATATTCACGCGCTGCGGGATCGAGTTCTCGATAGTTGAGGCGTCGTCAGGATCGATGGGCGGCTCAGAATCAAGCGAATTCGTGGCAAAAACTGATGCAGGCGAAGACCTCATCGCCAGTTGTGCTAATTGTGGCTACGCCGCGAACCTCGAAAAGGCAACGTCACGACTGGCAGCAGTTGAAGATGAAAAGGAACCGGACGCGCCGGAAGAATTTCCGACGCCCGGCGTGCGCACGATTGAGGACTTGACGACGTTTACCGGCGGTGCGGCAGCGGATCGGCAGATTAAATCTTTAGTTTACTTTGCCACGATTGAGGGTGAGCAATGTCCGGTGCTCGCCTTGATCCGCGGCGACCATCAACTGCATGACGTGAAGTTCGCCGACGCTCTCGGCGCCACAAACATCCGGCCCGCCCACGCCGAAGAAATTCGCGAACTGCTGGGCGCCGGCGCCGGTAGTCTCGGTGGAGTGCGAGCGAAAGAGCTTGCGCGATCCGCAAAGCGCGATCTGCTGATCATCGCCGACAATGGATTGAAAGGTCGCCATAACATGACGACCGGCGCCAACAAAGACGATCATCACCTCCGTGGCGTCGATATCGAACGCGACATCAAACCTGACCGCTGGGCCGATCTGCGCACCGTAAGTTCGGGCGAAGCATGTCCGCGATGCGATTCGGGTGTGCTGGAGGTTTACAAAGCGATGGAGATCGGTCACATCTTCAAACTTGGTACGAAGTATTCCGAGTCGATGGGCGCTACCGTGCTGACACAGGACGGCAAAGAAGTCCCAATTGTCATGGGCAGCTACGGCATCGGAGTGGAACGCATCATCACGGCGGCCATCGAGCAGAACCATGACCAGGACGGCATCATCTGGCCAAAGTCGATCGCCCCATTCGATGTCGTCGTAACGGTGACGAACATTAAAGACGAGAAGCTCCGAGAAGCCGGCGAAAAGCTGTATCGGGATCTGTCTACTGCCAACCTGGAAGTTTTGCTTGATGACCGCGACGAACGCGCCGGCGTGAAGTTCAAGGACGCTGATTTGATTGGCGTTCCTTTCCGCATCACCATCGGAAAAAAGATCGCAGATGGGATGGTTGAGCTTTTTGATCGGCGCGCGAAGCAGAGTGAGGACGTGAAGATCGGCTACCTGGTCGGGAGAGTTAAGGAGTTGCGCGCGCTAACGGGATGATCTTGTAGTGCGCCGGCAGAACGAAGTGGCGACGGCGCTTTGGGCCTGAAGGTTAGCGATTTCGATCCATGACTAAAGCGGCGTCGCGCTACGACCACCCCAGCGCGGCTGCCGCGCTGGGGACCCCGGTGCTTGCCGCCGCACTCCAAAAGTTGCCAGGCTACTTTCGACCGTCCGCCAGGCGGATCCGCAAACGAAATGAAAAGCGATGACTTTGAAGCGATTGTTGGAATCCTGATCGGGCTGTTCACGATCGGAGTCATAATGGTTCCCGTTGGCGCTCTCTGGGTTTACATCATCCTGCAAAACGGGAAACGCAAACGAATTCGCGAGCGCATTCTCGCGGTGCACGCCAACCTCGTCGGCAACAAGCGCTGGTTTCCGGTGCGTTACGCCTCGCAACCTCGCTTTGAGGCAATGCTGAAGATTTTGCCCTGGGACACGGCCGGGCTTTTGATAGTCGCGCCCGGAGGCGTCCTGTTTCTCGGTGAAAACCTTGCCGGCGATCCGGTAACGCTTCAATTTGCTCCCGGAAATTCACGCCTCGCGTGGCTCGGCAAATGCCCGTGGCCCAACGGCGCCGTGTCGTGGTTTCAATTTCAAACGGCGGATCAAAAACATCACTTTACTTCGGAAACCGGGATCATGATCTTCGGTTCCCACAGTTCAACCAGGGCAGTGTTCGATGAAGCCAATCAAAACTTCAGCGGTGGGGCCGCAGGCCGGGTCTAATTCGATGCTTCTCTTATAAGCTCCGTGTTCTCTGTGTCTCCGTGTTGAGTATTGTCAGCGATTATTCACCACCGATGCACTGAAGACGCCGAGAACTTAAAGGATAATGAAACCGAAGGCACCACCTGCCGCGCAAAACACTTCAGCGCGTTATACTAAGCACGGAATGAAAGCAGCTCGCCCGCGCCTTATCAACCCGATAGTTTCTCTACTGTCTGGGTTCATCATCGCGATGTTCGCAATCCCGGCGTCCTCGCAAGATCAACTTCCCGATTTGGTTCGCCGAATCAAGCCGTCGGCAGTCGCAATCGAAACCTTTGACGCACGAGGCGAAAAGGTCTCGCGCGGCAGCGGATTCTTTATCGATCTGGATCGGGTGGTGACCAACCGCCATGTCATTGAAGGCGCCTATCGCGCGGAAGTCCACCTGAATTCGGGCAATACTTATCAGGTTAAGAGCGTAATTGCCGTGGACGCCGAAGGCGATCTCGCTTTGTTGAAAGTCGACGCGCCACCGAACCTGGTGCGCCCGCTTTCCCTCGACCGCACGTCGCCGCAGGAAGGCGAAAGCGTGGTGGTGATTGGCAATCCATTTGGTTTGGAGGGCAGTGTCACCAATGGAATTGTTTCTGCCGTGCGAGACATTCCCGGCTTTGGCCGCATCATTCAAATCACTGCGCCGATTTCGCCGGGCTCGAGCGGCAGTCCGGTAGTAAACATGAAGGGTCAGGTGATCGGTGTGGCAACTCTGCAGATCACCGGAGGCCAGAGCGTGAACTTCGCGATTCCTTCGGAACGGATCGCCCAACTTCATCGCTCGGCCCAGGCGGCGACCGCGCAAACTATGTCGCTGAGCGAACTGGTCGTCGCCTCGAGCCGCGACAAACGCGCCAGGGCCGTTGAGTTTTTTCGTGACGGCCTGAGTTTTCTCTCGAAAGATGATTGCGAAAAAGCTTTGCCTTATTTTCAACGAGCAACCGAATCCGATAACACTTACGCCGAGGCGTGGGCCCAGACAGGTTTCTGCAATGAAAAGCTTGGCCGGCACACGGAAGCGCTCGAGGCTTCGAAGAAAGCGATCAACATACGTCCTTCCGCTGAGTCGTATTTCAATATTGGCCTGGCAAATTATTATCTGAAGCAATATCGCGAAGCGGAACAGGCCTACCGGCAGTCAATCAAGATCGATCCTTACAATGCTGCCGACGCGTATTACGCGCTCGGTATAACGTATCGCGATTGGAACCGTCCGGACGACGAAATCCAGGCGTACAAACACGTGATTCGACTCAAGCCCGATTACGCGGCCGCCTACGAGCGTTTGGGCCAGCGCTACATGAACGCGCGAAAATTTGCCGAAGCAATTGATGCTTTCAAGCAGCTCAGCCTGTTAAGGCCGGGTGACGCGAGCGCGCAAAACTATCTGGGTGAAGCGTATGAAGCCGCGGCGCGCCACGAAGAATCAATCGAAGCGTTCCGCCAGGCGATTCGGCTGAAGCCCGATTTTGGCAAAGCTTATTTCAATCTCGGCAAGACTTTCCTGGCCGTGGGAAACCGAGAGGCGGCGGTCGAGCAATATACTCTCCTACAGAGCGTCGATGAGGATCTGGCAGAGAAACTTTACGGGTTGATCTATCCGTGAAGGCTTGGAGATTGGAGAGTAGAGGCTGCGGACTGGAGACCAGGGACTTTTGCAGCTGAACAGTTAGCTCTATCCAGTCTCGAGCCTCAGATTTATTTCATAATCTCACCCACCAAAGCACTGAGCGCATTATCCTGCAGCGTCTTGTTGCCTGGCAAACTGCCATGCAGCTCGCAACCAAACACTGCATAGGTAATTGCGAGCGCGGAATTCGAGAGATTGCCATCGCGAGGAATGCCCTTCGAATCCTGACCCAGAGCCGAATTGCGCGTGACGCGACCATCACCCGGGACATACATTTTCGCGATCGCCTCACGCCGCGACACCTTGCGGCCGGCAGTCGTGCGAAAGTCGCGCGGCTCAGTCAAGGTTAACCAGCGATTATTTTTTGCATCGCGCAAAACGACAGGCGCGTTTAGCGTTTCTTCGCAATCACCGGCAAACGAAAAGATTGAAACCGGAGATTCTGACGTGCGCGCATCCAAAGCTTCATGAAATCGCTGTGCGCGATGTAAGACTGCGGTCAGGTAGGCAGTGCTTTTTGATTCGTTGGTCCCTCCCATGCCATCCGCCGCCACCCTGTCCGTTGGTTGCTTATTGAAGTCATGACGAGCAGTTTCTGCCCACCCATACTTTTGCCAGTTCGCCGGATCGTAAAGATCAATGGCGAGATCCTGCAGGTTTTCGTCAATCAGGCGAACTGAATGCCCATGTGGCAGCAATTCGAAGACGGCCGGAGAGCTAAACGCAAGTTCTTTCGAAAGGGTGCTGAACAATCGCAGGCGATGCAATCCTTCAGTCAACGAATAGCCTCGCAGGATTGAGGCAAACGCATCCATCAACCCTTCGTTCGGCGTTCCCAACATGATGATGCGCTGGATATGCGCCGCGCCGGCCCAGGTCGGCGCAGGTGGTATGCCATCCTTCGGCAGATCGGCGTCACCGTACATTGCGGCGTAACGCGCGATCAATCCGCCCATCGAATGTGCGATGATGTTGAATCGCAAGTCGGGTCGATTGAGTTTTCGCTTTAAGATCGCGATGCGGGTAACTAGCTCGCGGGCGTTCTCGACATTGTCGAGCCGCCAGTCATAAGGGAATGTGTAGACAGTATCCTTGTCGCCATCCGTCCCGGGATTGTCCCAGTCGCCATCTCGATAGCCGGCATATTTTCGCAGGGCATCCAGCAATCCACGGTATACATAAACTTCGGGCAGAACCTTGGCGAACTGAACGGCCTCGATTATTTTTCCGGGCACCAGGTCGTCGCGATTGGCCGGCAGATCCGACGTCATTGGCAAAGGCAATTCGCTGCGCGCCGCGCCGAATACTCTGGGCCATGCAACTTCGCCAGTCTTTTTGTGAACCAGCTCCGACCCTAGAATTCCCGGGATGAGGATTATGGGTCGCTTACCGCGTTGTTCGCGCGCGCCGGCAAAAATCTGTTCAAGGTTGGGAGACTGCCTTGGCGAGGATAGGCAAGCAAACTGGAAAAACGAGACAAGCGCCAGCAGGACAGCCAGGGGACGGCGGCGTTTGCCGGCGAAGGATCTCTGCGCGGTACTAAGTCGAACTGTTTGTTTCAAGCCGCGGGGGTTAATAAAGTCTTCCAATTCAAATTTCCAGATGCGATCTCTTACTTATCAACCGGTTCTTCTGAACAGTTCCATTTACGATTTATCAGACTGGCGACAAAACCAGCGCCGAATCCATTGTCGATATTCACCACAGTGACGTTCGAAGCACACGAGTTTAGCATGCCCAGCAAAGCTGCCACACCACCAAAAGAAGCGCCATATCCGATACTGGTTGGAACCGCTACTACCGGCACACTCACCAAACCGCCAACAACTGAAGGCAGCGCGCCTTCCATTCCCGCGGCAACGATTAGCACTCGCGCTCTTTGTAAAAGATGTCTTTCAGCAAACAAACGATGGATGCCTGCAACCCCGACATCCCAGACTCTTTGCACTCGATTGCCCATGGCTTCCGAGGTCAGCGCAGCTTCTTCGGCTACGGGGATATCGCTGGTGCCCGCAGTGACCACGGCAACTTCGCCTAAGCCACGGTCGCTTCGATCGCGCCACACGCGAATTACGCGCGCTGATTCATGCCATTCGGCTTCGTTGCAAACATTTCGCACTTCACCGAACGTGCCGGCGTCGGTGTGAGTAACGATGACATTCGGCGCGCGCTGAACCAGACGCTCGACTATGCCCACCACCTGGGCGCGAGTTTTGCCCGCGCCAAAGACGACTTCCGGAAAACCCTGTCGCGACGCTCGCGCATGATCGACGCGGGCGAAACCGATATCCTCGTAGTGAAGGTCGCGAATTTGCTCAGCCGCGGAGCGGAGCTCGACTTCGCCCTTCTGGTAAGCTCGCAAAAGCTTTTCAACTTCGCTTAGGTCCATTTCGTTGATCGAACTTGAATTCTAGCATTCGGATTCGCCCTCGCATAAAAGCGCCCCAAACCGTCCGTTAAGTCGGGGAAAACTTCATGAGAACTTCATCTCGTCGACAATTGACTTCACTACTAACTACTGACTACTGTCTACTGACTAAGTCAAATGGAATTAACTGTCGCTATCACTGGGGCTTCGGGCGCGATCTATGCACATCGCACCCTGGTTCATCTGGCTGCCAGCGGCGTCCTTGAGCGAATCAACCTGATCATTTCTGATTCGGCCCGGACCGTGGCCATGGTCGAATTGGGATTCGATTTACGCGACGCCGATGCAAAGAAGGTCAACGAGTGGATCGGCCTACCCACAGATGCGAAGACGATTCGGTTACACCGTTTGGACAATCTGGCGGCCATGCCGTCGTCAGGTTCACATCCGCAGGCCGGCATGATCGTCGTTCCGTGTTCGATGGGCACGATGGGCGCAATCGCATCCGGCGCGGGCACCAATCTGATCCATCGCGCGGCCGACGTGACCTTGAAAGAAGGCCGCAAGTTGATTCTGGTTCCGCGCGAGGCGCCTTATAACGCTATCCATCTTGAGAACATGCTGAGGTTATCGCAGGCCGGCGCGCGAATTCTGCCGGCCAGTCCCGGCTTTTATCATCGGCCGCAAACAATTGAAGCACTCGTCGATCATTTATGCTTTCGTATTCTCGATCAGTTTGGGATTCCGCATTCGACGACGACGCGATGGAAAGGCGAAACAAATACTGGGAATGTTTAGAGGCGGGCTACCGCCCGCCGTTTATCTTGGCAGGAAAGGCGGACAGTAGCCCGCCTCTAAACGATTTAATGACCATCTAATGATTCTCCGCAATATCCGCACCACGCTCGAGATGATTAAGATCGAGCACACGCTGTTTGCGCTGCCGTTTGCTTTTCTCGGAGCAGTATTGGCGGCCGGCGGCGTCCCAACTGCATGGCAGCTCGTTTGGATCACGGTAGCAATGGTCGGCGCGCGTTCGACCGCCATGGCTTTTAATCGCATCGCGGACAAAGACTACGATGCAATTAATCCACGCACTAAGTCCCGCGCAATTCCGGCGGGCGTGCTCTCCGTCGGTTTTGTTGTCGCATTCACGATAATTTCAGCGGGCATCTTTCTTTTCGCGGCGGCGATGCTCAATCGCCTGACGCTAATCCTTTCGCCAATTGCTCTCGCCAGCATCACAATTTACTCCTACACCAAGCGCTGGACTAGTTTGTCGCATTTGGTTCTGGGCTGGTGCCTGGCCATTGCTCCCACGGGCGCATGGGTTGCGGTGCGCGGAGCGATTGACAGTCCTGTGCCCTTGCTGCTGTCGTTGGCGGTGCTGCTTTGGACGGCAGGTTTTGATGTGCTCTACGCCTGCCAGGATTACGATTTTGATCGTCGTGAAGCTTTGTACTCGATTCCCGCACGATTCGGCGTGGGGCGGGCCCTTTGGATCTCGCGCGGGTTGCATGCGGGCGCATTCGCGGCGTTGGTTGCGCTATACTTTGTGACGAACCTGGGAATGCTGGCGCTGTTAGGTTTAATTGCTACCGGTGGTCTTTTGATATACCAGCACACGTTAGTGCGAGCTAACGATCTAAGCAGGCTGAACGCCGCGTTTTTCACCACGAATGCCTTTGTCGGTGTGGTACTGTTCCTGACTTTCGGCGCAGCAGTATTTATTCGAAGATAGACTGTTCAATTAACCGATGAGTTTTTCACACGACCCGAAACTAACCGAGATCGCCAAGAAGGTAGACCGGGGAGACCGTCTGTCTTTTGCGGATGGACTGGCTCTTTATGCAACGGATGATCTAAATGTTCTCGGCAAGCTCGGTGACACAGTTCGCCGGCGCCGGCACGGGCGCACTACTTATTTCAACGTCAACCGGCATTTCAATCCGACCAACGTCTGTTACGTCGACTGCAAGTTCTGCGGTTTCTTCCGCACGCCGCGCCAGCCTGATGCCTACACGCACAACATCGACGATTCACTTCGAATTGCCGGCCAGGCTGTCAACGAGGGCGCGACCGAGCTGCACATCACGGGCGGACTAAATACGAAACTTCCCTTCAGTTATTTCACGGACCTGCTTTCATCTTTAAAGAAGCAGTATCCGCAGCTGCACTTAAAAGCCTTTACGATGGTCGAGCTGGACCACTTTGCGCATTTCTACAAGCTAACGGATGAAGAGATGATCCACCAGTTGATTGATGCCGGTTTGGATTCGTGTCCCGGCGGGGGCGCCGAGATTTTCCGGGAGCCGACGCGCTCGATGATCTGCGCGCACAAGTGCGACGCTGAGCGCTGGCTCGAGCTGGCCGGTAAAGTCCATGCGGCCGGCTTGAAAACGAATGCGACGATGCTCTACGGACATATCGAGTCCCAGGAAGATCGCGTGGATCATTTGATTCGCCTGCGCGAACAGCAGGACAAGTCCGGCGGCTTTCAATGCTTCATTCCGCTGGCCTTCTATCCGCCGGAAACGCAAATGGCGCATCTGCCCGGACCTTCGGGTATTGATTCGCTGAAGACGATGGCCGTCTCGCGTTTGATGCTGGACAACTTTGCGCACATCAAAGCGTACTGGGTGATGCTCGGCAAGCGTCTGGCGCAGGTAGCGCTGCACTTCGGCGCCAACGACGTCGACGGCACGATCACCGAAGGCGGCGAGTTGACTGAGAGTTATTCAGTTGAAACCAACAACGAAGTGAAGATGACAAAGCCGGAACTGATTGGCTTGATCGAAGAAGCCGGATTCGAGGCGGTCGAACGGGATACCGTTTATAATCGAGTGGAAAGGGCTGCTCTCGCGTAAGTACTTTTGTACATCTCCCTCTCATTTGGGAGAGGGCCGGGGTAAGGGGTTACGACACGCACTAAACCCTCTCCCAAGGGAGAGGGAAACGAACTGATTTAAGAAAAAGGCAGCAAGTGGAAACAACAGCAATTCAACAACAAACAATTTCGCTCGCCCATTCGCCCGATTCGGACGATGCTTTTATGTTCTACGCGCTGGCGACAAGCAAAATCGAAACTGGCGATTTGGAATTCGAGCATGTGCTCAAGGATATTCAGACGTTAAACGAAGAGGCCCGCAAAGGAACTTACGACGTCACCGCCATCAGCTTTCATGCTTATGCTTACGTCGCGGACAAATACGCTCTGCTGCCGCATGGCGCCTCGATCGGTGATAACCATGGTCCGATTGTCGTTTCACGTGAGGAACTCGATCCGTCAGCCTTGTCAAAAGTGAAGATCGCCGTGCCCGGCACGCTGACCAGCGCGTTTCTCGCGCTGCGACTTTACAATTCGGATTTCGATTACGAAGTCGTGCCCTTTGATGAAATCATTAACGCGGTCACTGAAGGACGCTGCGACGCCGGACTGTTGATTCACGAAGGCCAATTGTTTTATCACAACCTGGGTCTGCTTAAAGTTCTCGATCTCGGCGAATGGTGGCACGAACATACAGACGGTCTGCCGCTGCCGATGGGAGGCAACGCCATCCGGCGAGATCTTGGTAAGGAAACCATTCGCGAAGTTTCAGATTTATTGAAAGAGAGCATTCGCTACTCGCTCGACAATCGCGAAGACGCTTTGCAGTACGCAATGCAGTTCGCGCGGGACATGGATCCGGCATTGGCTGATCGATTCGTCGAGATGTGGGTCAACGACATGACTCTCGACTATGGCGAACGTGGTCGCGAGGCCGTGCGCCGTCTGCTCTCCGAAGGTCATGAGCGCGGGATCATTCCTCACCCGGTTGACGTTCAGTTCGTTGAGTGAGGCCTCTGCAGGCTTGCTTGCTTTGACTGTCTCGAAAAAGGCACAATGGCTTTCGGGAGAAGCGCGATGGTCACGCAAACAGAAGAACAAGAAATGGTTTTTGTGGAAGCGATGAGAGAATATGAAGACCGCTGGGTGGCGATAGTTGAATCCGGCGGTACGGAAACCATTGTCGGAAGTGGTCGAGATGCTGTCGAAGCTCTGGATGATGCCAAAGCAAAAGGGTTTGAGAATGCTGTCCTCTTCAGAGTTCCGCCATTCAATACGACTTTCATTCCATTAGCCTCGCAACCTGTAACGAGCACGTGAGTTGACTTCGAATCTGCCGCGATATCGTTCAAATACAACTTGAAAGCTGTCAAAGAAACCTTCCTGCCCTAAGAGCGGTACTACTTGGGAATCAATGAAAGCCGCTTGGATCTTGACCCACTCCGACATTCCCTGCACTCGAAGTCCGATCTCGTGAACATATCCAACGACAGACTGCCGGGCGATCCCCGTGTAATCCTTCTTTTGTCCCGACTTGATATCTATCCCCAATGCGTTGCCAATCGACCTGTGAAACATAGAGTCTGCCGCACCGGAATCAATCAATGCCCGTAAGTCCACGCCTCTGTTTTTGTACCGCAAACTGACCTGGACCAACGGGTGTAAAGTATAACCAGCAGGATCGACATCACTAGCTATCTTCTTGTATCGAAATTTCATCTACCTCGCAACGCCCTCACTTCTTTTTCTTCAATTCAAGTTTCGTTCTTTTCTTCGACAGCAACTGCCTGATGAGTTCAGTGTCGGGACTTACGCGATAACGGCGTTGTTTAGGCTCGTCTGGCTGCGTGATTATCAGATCGTCGCCTCCCCATTGAGGGTTGGATCCAATAAGACTCCAGATATAGAGTGTTTTTCGTGGGACCTTTTTAAGGGCAGCGTCAACCTCGCCCTGCTTAACCAGTCGCTCAAGTGTGAGATTCACTGTCGCATATCATTTTGATATTGTGCTGTATTGAATCCGATAGATTTCAGTCGATCCCGAACGTCGATCGCGCTCAGCGGACGGTCAGCCGCTTTCATCACTACGCGAATCGCGTCAGTCAGTCCCCACTCCTTAATATTCGCACCCAGCTTTGCAGATTCAGTATCTTTCGGTATCTCGCCGCACATCTCGTGAAGCTGTGCAATATCCTGCGTGAGCCTCGCAATCTCGTGCTCGAGTTGCGTCTGCTCAGCCTCTAGTTGCGAATGCCTCTCAAACATCGCTCGCAAATGCTCTTGAGTCTGTTCCAAATGCTTTATGAGAAACCTGTTATCCATATTCCGATGCTGCTTATAGCATGAGCGATAAGCATAGTCACGATAAAGATAGTAGCTGAACGCCGACGGAGCTTATCATCCCTAATCACACGAGGGGGCAGCGAAGGTGCCGGTTGGGATTTCGAGCTAACCGTTTGACAGCACTACAGTCAGTATTCAAGAATTACTCTCCCGAAATGAAAGCTCCTCGATTTTTTCTCCGTGGATTCAGGCGGCCGCGCGAAGTGGCTTCGCTGGCGCTCGGCAAGCTCGAGCGGCAGGTGCTGGAACAGACCTGGCAGCGGGGCGAAGTCAGCGTGCGCGATGTTTACGTGGCCTTCGAAGAACGCGTTGCCTACACCACCCTGATGACGACCCTCGATCGACTATACAAGAAGCAAATCCTTGATCGCCGGAAAGACGGGCGCGCGTTTTTCTACTCGCCGACCGTCTCGAATGAAGAATTTGAGCACGGCATCCGCGAGGACGTAATCGACGGCTTGCTGGGGCGCGGTGCGGAAGGAATTCAGCCCGTGCTGGCTTGCATCGTCGACACCGTCAGCGAACGCGACCGGGAATCTCTTGATGAGCTGGAACGTTTAGTCAAAGAGAAGAAGCGAGAACTCAGCCGGAAAACGGATTAGATTGTGTACGAACTGCTTGGTATATCTCTGGTTTTAGCGGCGCTGCTTACCATCAACACCTTCGCGTCGCTCCTGACCGCCGCGATCTGGGGTTTTCTCAGGCGGCCGCTGAGAAATTGTTCAGCCCGAACGCGGGCGGAAATTCTTTTCGCGTTACGGATTTGCCCGCCGGTCCTCGCCTTGATTTCGGTGGCCCTGTTTTTGGTTCCGTCTTATGTTGGATATGAACCGCATTCAAGTGGCGAAATCGTAAGCAAAAAACTGGGGGCGCTGGCAATTGTCTCTGCCGCCGGTGTCGCGTTCGCGCTCTGGCGCGCTTTGCGCTCGTGGTTCGCTACTCATTTGCTCCGCCGAAAATGGTTAGCGATTGCCCGGCAAATCAAAGTGTCCGGGATTCAGATTCCCACCTTTTCGATGCCCCACGCATTTCCGGTTATCGCTGTCGTAGGCACCTTCAGACCGCGACTATTCATCGCTGAGCGGGTGCTGCAAACCCTCAATGGAGAGGAACTAAAAGCGGCGATCGCGCATGAACGTGGGCATCTCGCCGCGCGCGACAATTTCAAACGTGCAGTGCTGCGCGCCTGCCGCGATGCGTTGATGATTTTCCCGTGTGGCCGATCACTTGACCGCGCCTGGGCTGAAACGGCCGAATGCGCGGCGGATGAGCACGCAGCCCAACTGAGCGAAGAAACAGCTATCAACCTGGCTTCCGCCCTGGTCAGGATCGCCAGAATGATTCCCGCCGAAACCAATATCGCCCTGCCGGTCGCCGTCTTTTTGGTTGGTGGCGACGAAACGCGGGGAGTGAAGGGCCGCGTCCGCCGGTTGCTGGAAATCGCCTCAAGTGATCACGCGAGCGACGGTGGCGCGACGGTAACAAGGATAATCCCGGTTGCATCGCTAGGCGTTCTGCTTCTTATCTGCCTCGCAATTGCGAATACTCCCCAGGTGCTTGCAACAGTCCACTCAGCGATTGAGCGGATTGTCGACATTCTCGGCTAGCTGTTGCTTTTCGGACTTCGCTGCCAGCGGTTTCCGCAACCAAATAAACAGAGCAGCCGCTCCCAGTTGCGCGCCGATTCCGAAAATCACAAGAGCCATCAGCGAATAGTCGTACAGAACGCCCATGGTCACACTTCCCGCAAACCACAGCACGCCGTAAGCAGCATTGAATGAGCCAAACGCGGTGCCGCGCTTATTCATGGATACAACTTGAGAAATGCCTGAGCGTAAGGTTGCATCCTGCGCGCCGAGGCCAACCGCCCAACACGCGACACTTAGATAAACACCGGACGTCGCATCCAGAAAACCGAATGGCAACGCCAGCAGCGAGACCAAAATTCCGACAACTATGATCTGGATGCCGTAGCGATCGAACAATCGGCCGAATATCAAAGCAGCCAAGCCGTTGATTCCCATTGCGCCCGCATATAACAGAGGTATTACCTCAGGTTTCGTCAACGAGTTTTTTTGAAAGTGATAGGCCAGCAAGGGAAAGTCGACAAAGCCGAGGGCCAGCAGGCCGGCCGCGGCGGTGTATAACCAGAACACCTGAGGAAGCTGCCGGTTCACCGGCGGCGGCGGTGGCGTTCCTCTGTTCGGACGGATCCAGCGCGCAAAAATCAGCGCAATAAAGGCACCCACCGCAGGTAGCGCGAGCCACAAAAATGCTGAGCTGACGTGATGTGTCCGAGCAATCGAAGCTGCTACCAATAATGGACCGAGCACGGCGCCCGTCTGGTCCATTGCCGTATGCAAACCGAATCCTGAACCGTGCCCGACTACTTCGGTGGCCTCGGACAGTAGCACGTCGCGCGCCGGCCCGCGCAGACTCTTTCCCGTCCGCTCGGCCACGACCAGCAAGGCGGCCGCTTGCCAATTGCCGGCGAATGCCAGACCCGGAACGACGACCAGATTCAGGAAATATCCGAGCGTTGTGATAGTCCAATAGGCGCGCGTGCGATCTGCCAGCCGGCCCGAAAAATATCTGAGACTGGCGGCGATCATTTCACCGAAACCGGCAATGATTCCGACCTGAGTCGCGCTGGCGCCCAGATCCTTCAGCAAAGGACCAATGACGCTGTGCGCGCCTTCATAGGTCATATCAGCGAAGAGACTGACAAAGCCCAACGCCACAATGAAGCGAAACGCGCTTTTTCTATCCTGTTTTGAAAAGTTCACGGTGATTGATCGAGCCAGTGCCGGAGGCACTGAATGTTTATAGATACGAGTGTCGATCTGAATTCTCCCGAACCGAGGGAATTCATTTCCCTCGGTTCGGGACAGAATCATAACGGGTCGCTCACATCTATAAACATTTTGCCGCTACGCGCCTCTGGACATATCCATCTTCAACGCGCCATAAGAATTTCCAACACCGATAGCGATCCCAAAACCACCAAGAGGCCAACCGCCACGTACCGCACAACCTGGGGCGAAACACGATCGTGAATCCAGCGCCGGATACCGGCGCCCAGAAACGCCGCCAGGGAACCTTTCGTGATCATCGCCGCGACCGCCCCCGCCCACACAACCAGGGCCAGATGATATTTTGCTGCCAGCGTTGCCGCCGTAACCTGCCCCACGTCGCCCCACTCGGAAAAGAAAATCGCTGCGAATGAAACCATCGCGGCCTTTGACGCGCGGTGCTCTCCTTTCGATTCACGTGGCCGGTCCGACTTTCTCCAAAGCACAAAGGCAATGCCCAGGAAACTGATCGCGGTAATCGCGGCCACCAGCAGACGCGGCAGTTTTGAGATCGCTTCACCGATCAAAACCGCGACGCCCATCTTTGCCATAAACGCGGCGGCCATCCCGAGCATAATTGGCGCCGTGCGATATCTCGCTGCCAGAACACCAGTAGTGTAGAGCAGTTTGTCACCGACTATTTCGGCGACAAATACCGCGCCGAACGTTGTCAGAAAAATCAGAACCATGCTTTGTTGAGTGTCGCCGCGCATTCTAAGATGCCGAACACAGCTTCGCAAACAGAATGATCTCGCCCGGAGCTACGAGACTGCCGGCGTCGTTGGACGGAAAGCATTTGCTCGATTACACGCTGGGCGAGGGTGTGTCCGGTAAAGTTGGTGTGTGGTCAAAGACCGACAGCGTGTGTTATTTCGATGATTTCATTGTGAGTCGATAAACCCTATCTTTTTAGAGGCGAGCTGGCGCGGGCCCTTGTGAGGGAATGACATACTTTACGAATCCAGCCCAGGAGTTGGCGTCGTATTCGGATCTCCGTTCTCCCTTCTCCCTTCTGGGAGAAGGGTCGGGGATGAGGGCTTAGGACGTCGATCTAACACTTGAATGTTTAAGAGAGATGATTTCGCTCAAGGAGCGAAATCATCTCTTCTTAAGGTCACAGGTAAGAGCCCCTCAAGGTCAAGCCCTCACCCAACCCTCTCCCAAAGGGAGAGGGCAATTGCGGCATTGGGCAGATACTTGAAGCGTCAACTATGTTCATACCCCTGTGAGCTCTGCAGGCGCCCGCCGCTAAACGAAATGCGCCGCCTCTGCCTTAAAAAACAAACCTCGCCTGCAACTGAAACATACGCGGTGGGTCGATATTCGCGAATGCCGGGATTGCGTTCGTGGTTGTGCCCACGTTTCCGACGAATTGGCCGAATGTAGGCGCCGGTGCTGCCAGATCGCCGTAAGTTGTAATCCCACGTCCCAGCATGTTTGCATGGTTGAAAATATTGAATTCTTCCAACCTGAGCAAAAGGCTCGCGCGTTCTGAAAATTTGATCCGATTCTCGACGAAGATCGCCACTTCGGAAGTCGGAGTCCCGCTAAAAGCCGACTTGCTGATCACGGATCCGTTGATGACGGGCCGGTCATTGTTAATGCCATCACCGTTGTTATCGACTCCAGTGGTCGCATTGAACGGACGCGCCGACGCAAGCTGTGTCAGTGTGCCGGCCGTGAAGTTGTAAGGTAACCGGTAGCTGAAGGTGATGACCGCGCGATGACGCTGATCGACCACGCTAGGCCCGCGTTCCTCCTCGCCGAGTCGGGAGATGATGCTCTGGTTCGATCCAATGCCATTGCCGTCAGGCTCGGTGGTGTTGGTCGCTTTCGACAATGTATAGCTGACTGCGGCGTATATTTTCCGACTACCTCGATAGCTGAACATCGTCTGCAATCCGTTGTAATCGGCAACGCCAAGGTTCATTAACACGTTGACCTGTCGCACACCGCCGTTAGCCGGTGCGATCGGACGCGTGAGATTGGCTGCAGCCACGTTCGCGGTATTGTTGGCCGTGATAGCAAGATTGCAAGGGTCGAGGTTGAGACGACATTGACTGACTCTGGTGCGATCCAAAGCCGAGGTCGCATTCAAGTCGACAGTGCGATCGATGTCGCTCAGGTGCTGATGCACGTAGTCGGCGCCAAAGAACAGTCCCTTTGTTATTTCTCGCTCCGCGCCGATGGAGATCACCTGGCTGCGGGGATTCACAAACTTATCGGGATAATTCGGCAACAGGTCGAAGTTCAGTCCGTACCTCGCGAACTGCGCCTCGTAAAAGGCCCGGCGGCCGGCCCTGATCGTAATGTCGCGCGCCGGCAACTCATTAGCCGGTATCGTCCGAGGATCGACGTTAACCGGAACGCATGTCAGACAGGTTGGGAAGCCGGTTTGCCCGGGTGTCGCGGTGTAGGTCGTCAATCCATCGAGCCCATTTACGAGATAGCCCGCAATGGCATTGGCTCGAATCTGCGTGTAATACATGCCGTAGCCGCCGCGTATTGAGGTGCGCGAGTCGCCTCCCGGGTGCCAGCCGAAGCCGATGCGCGGGGCGAAATTATTTCTATCGTCGGTCAACGTCTGGCGATCATAGCGAAGCCCGGCGTCGATCGTCAGCTCCCTGCTCAGGTGAATGCTGTCCTGCACGAATCCAGTCAACAGCCACTGCGGCAGATCATAGCTTTTGATTCCGAAATCGATCGGCTGCTGGTAGTTCTGCACGTCGCCCAACGTCAATTGACCGAAGGGCGCCGTCGTCGTGTTCTTAAAAGTGAACGTCCCGAGGATTGCCGTGCCGGGCTCGCTGCCCGTGCCCCCCGAAGTGTGATGAATAACGCTTCCGCCAAGGCGCAGGTAATGCTTGCCGAGCGACCAGGATACCGTGTCCGCGAACTGCACTTGATGACTCCAGAGATTTGAGGCCCGCGACTGGCCAATGGTGAAAGGCACAGCCCCGCCGCGTGTGTAGGTAGTTGATAGCGTCTGAGCTTCCCAGAGCGTGACCGGATCGCCATGCAGGTAAGCAAACCGCGCTTCGTTGAGAAGGTTTGGGTTGATCACCGCCGTGTGATTGACCTGCATCGTCCATGATCGCCGCGCGTACCGGCGCGCGACGCTGGGAGCGCTGGTCCCGCCTACCGCGTCCTGAGGGTTATCGTCGAAAAACCGATCGACATTTAAACGAAACATCAGGTTCTGGTTCGACCTGAGTTTGTGATCCACGCGTCCATCGAAGAGGAGCTGGCGATAGTGACCCGTGTAGTCGAGGTGGCCATCAGCCGGCAATACGAAGGCCGGCAGGGTCGTCGATAGAAACGTGGTTCGATTCTGACGCGTGTAGTCAGCGGTGGCGAAGAAGAAAGTCTTGTCCTTAACAATCGGGCCGCCAATCGAACCGGACAGCTGGCTCAACTTATCCGGAATGTCCACTGGATTAATCGCCACGAGAGTACTCGGTGTGACACAACTGGGAACGGAAGATGGACAGAAGCCTTTGGTCGAAAACGTCTTGGCTTGCCACTTACCGCCGGGACGGATCATGAATATTCCCTCACCATGGAAGTCGTTCGTGCCGGATTTGGTGACGATGTTCAACGCCGGGCCGGAGGTCCAGCCGAACTCCGAAGAAAACGCGTTTGTCAATACGTTCATTTCCTGGATGGCTCCAATTGGCACAGTCGCAATCGCCGTCTGACGGCCCCATCCCTCGTCGTTGCTCGCCCCGTCAAGAGTAAACGTGGTCGCGCGGCGTGAACCCACGCCGGTGATGAAATATGTCGCATTAACGAAGAGATCCCCAGTGCCCTTCCCCTGGCGGAAAGCTGAATTTAGCAACGGCACTGTTGTCACCTTGCGGCCAAGGATGGGCGTTTCGTCGATGGTCGGGCTGTCGAGTCGACGGCCGATCTGCGGATCCGCGCGCACACCTTCGGTGGTGCCGTACACGGTAACCTGCGCCGTCTGAGCGCCGGCCGGTAGGGTCACCTTCAAGGTGGCAGTCTCGCCCGAACGCAGCCTGATATCGCTCTGCTCCTGATTGGCGAATCCCTGGCCGGACACGCTGAGCGTGTACGTTCCCGTCAGCGACAGGCCGGCAAAGGTAGCGGTACCGTCTGTTCCTGACACGGCCTCGCGCGTGGCGCCGGTCGCCCTGTTAGCTAACAAGACTTTGGCGCCGGCGACAACGGCGCCGTTTTGATCGACGACGACGACGATCATTGAAGCCGTGTTGGGAGATTGCGCCGCCGCAACGCCGAACGAAATGGCGGTGAAAACAATTAGCGCCATCGCGCGCGCGATACCACTTCTGATCTTCATGAATTACCTCGGATTGTCAGGTTCCTGGGAACCCGGCCAGCTAAACGCCTGAATTTAACGGGGACCGGAAAATACTACCAGCGCGCGTAGTGTTCTTTGCCGAGGTCGAATTTGAAAATTAACTGGTTGGCTGGCCTTCGAAGGGCAGGTCTCGCTTGGCATCAAACGCCCGGTCGCGTACGGCGACATAGAGCCTAAGCGAGAGCAGAAGAATCGCAAAAGCAATCAGGATCCAAAGGAGACTCCAGATGATCGCCGGGATGCCGGTTGCGTTAGCCATATTGACGGCGTCGGTAGGTACCGTGGCCGCAAATGGCGACGACAGGAAGAAAACCGTTTTCAGATCCAGCAGTGCGTTGAGCACGCATTGCACCGCGAGCAAGCTTACGACGAACGTTGCGACCCTCAAGCTGGCGAATCTCGCGACCAGGAATAGTCCGATTGATAGAGCGATCCCGGCGAACAATGTGAACGGCACTCCGCTCAGCGAATTCCATGAGCCCGAGAAGATTGGTTTGAATAAACCGAAGATCATTGTGAGCGCAAAAATGAGCAAAGACGATCCCGCCAGAATCAATCGCGCGCCAAGGGCCCGCCGGATTAGGATCAGCAAAAGCGCTCCGAACGCCATCGCCCCGAGGTAACCTGCGCTCGCCACGAGCATCTGAGAGAACATTCCGCCGCCCGTGGTGTAGGTCTCGCCGCTGGCATTCATCGCGACGCTCAAGCTCTGAACCGAGTTGCCGGTCCCGAGCGCGGCAAGCGCGTGCCCGCCTTCATGAATAAACGTGACGAAGATGCGAAATGGATAGCTGAGAATCTCGGCAAAAGGAATGAACCACAGGGCCACAGAAATTAGGGCAGCAAACAGCAGCGTCTTTGCTTGCGGACGTGCGCCTCTTGAAAGCGTGTATTTCATCGATAACCTCCCAACTACCGCCCGACTGCTTAGAGTCGGGCTACCGCCCGACTAAGCGGCGGTGGCCCGCCGCTAAACAAGATAATCAAAATGATGAACGTCAATCCTGCGCAGCTTGTTCCCGCCATCATTATTCTCGGCGATAATCTCCGGACTTTCCGCCGATTTTAAGTTCCAGGCGAACTTCCGTGATTGTCATACTTTTATCGATGGCTTTACACATATCATAAACGGTGAGGGCGGCGACGGAAACCGCAGTCAGGGCTTCCATTTCGACACCTGTTTGAGCGTGAGTAATAACTTCCGATTCCAGGTAGACGCCGAAATCCTTCAGCTCAGCACGGACATCGATGTGTGTCAGGGGCAGCGGATGACAAAGCGGTATCAGTTCTGCTGTACGTTTGGCGGCCATTATCCCGGCAAGTCGCGCCGGTTCCAGCGGATCGCCCTTTGGAGTTGATTGCGCGCGAATGGCAGCAATCGTCTCCGGCGACATCAACACGCGCGCCGAAGCCTTTGCCCGCCGCGTCGTCGATGGTTTGTCGCTGGTATCAACCATCGTGGCGCGACCGTGTTCATCCAAATGAGTAAGTCCACTCATGAGTTGCCGAAAAGATGCTTGATTTTCGCAGAGCATAACAGAATAATGCCGCCCCGAAAATCCGTTCGAGGTTTCCCTGACGTAATTTTCCTGACTTGAACGAGATTAGCCCGGAGGCCCCAACGTGTTCGAAACAGAGAAAGAAGTTCTCGATTGGTATGAAAGACAGCCACGCTCGGTATCCAAAGAATTCGTCGACACTATAGAATGGCGTGACGTCACAAATCATGAGTTGAATCCCGCGTTCGTGCCGGTGCTGTTCTACATGCGCGACGTAGAATATTTTACCGACATTTACTACAAAGAACTCCGCCGCACACCCACAGGAAAAGATCCGATTATCCGCAAGTTTATGGATCGCTGGAGCGTCGAAGAAAATCAGCACGCTGATCTGCTCAACCGCTTTCTCAACGAAGCCGGGATTCCTACCAGCGAGAAATGGCAGGCTGAAGCCAAAGCCAAGATTTCCTGGCGCTACACGGTGGAAAGCTACGTCCTCGATCACGCCGTGCGGCCCTTCGGAAAATATTTTCACGCGGCGCACATGGTTTGGGGCGCCATTAATGAGATCACGACCCTGCAAGCTTACCGGAGACTGTCTGAGATGGCGCGCCACCCGGTTTTGAAGACATTACTGGCAGCGATTATTCAGGAAGAATCTCTTCACTCGAGCTTCTACTGGAATGTCGCGCGGGTGAAACTTAATCAGGCGAAGTTCTCGCGCGATCTGGCTCGCTTCATAGTCGGCCATTTTTGGACCCCGGTGGGACAGGGAGCAAAGCCGGCCTGCGAAACCAATTATGTGATCGCCACGCTGTTTCGGGGCGCAAACGGTTTGGAATTCTTCAGCCGCATGGTTGCTGATCGAATCGCGCGCTTACCGGGTTTCGCGGGCTTCACGGCTTTGTCTGATAGAGTTGGGCCGATTGTTCAGGCGTGAAGTCAGCAGAGTCCCGTAGGGACGCCATATTTATAGACCTGCCCTATGAATGACGAACGGCGCCATCAAGAGCGAGTTATCGCTCTTGATGGCGCTACCCTTATCTGCTCATAGATACTATAAATATTCTGCTCCTACGGACCAGCTCATGGAAGCTTCACGATTTTCACGCGCTCACCAGCTTCAATCGATTTCACTCCTGCTGCTACATTAATCAACGCCGTCGCGCGCGCGAACGCTACAAAGTCCGACGAACCTCCCCATTTCAAAGGTTCCGCAATCAGACTTCCCTTTCCGTCCGTTCGCGGTACGGCTGGAAGATAGCTCTCGCGATCACCTGACCCTTTCACGCTACGCCCAAGGATTGCGGTCTCTTCATTCAGGGTTGGTTGGCTGGCGCCCTGCATTGAGCGTAATGCGGTGCGCGCAAACAGGTTGAATGTGACAGCAACTGAAACGGGATTGCCCGGAAGACCAAATATGAGCGTTTTTCCCAGCCGCGCGAACACGGTTGGTTTTCCCGGCCGCAAGGCCACGCGCTCGAAGAACATCTCTGCGCCCAGCTCTTTCAGCGCCGCTTTCGTGAAATCATAGACACCCATCGAAACGCCGCCGGAAGTTATCAGTACATCCGAAGTTTCAACGGCGCGTGTGATTTCTGCCTTCAGTTCTTCGGTATTGTCGCCGGCTAACGGCAGGCGCTCGACTATCGCGCCAGCCAGGGTCGCGTATGCAGCGATTGTGAAATTGTTTGAATCGCGAATTTGATCCTGTGCCGGTTTCTGATCTACGTCGACCAGTTCACTGCCTGTCGCCATCACTGCAACTCGCGGCCGCCGTCCGACTTTCACTCGCGCATAACCAAACGATGCCAAAGTTGCGATCATTGCTACGTTGATTTCTTCACCCCCACGTAAAACTGTTTCGCCCGATTTGATCTCGGCAGCTCGTTTGACGATCGATCTACCAACTTCAAGGGATTCGAGAATCTCGACTTCGCTATTGCTGTCAGTCTCTCGCGTCAGCTCAACCTGTTGCACTGCATCAGCGCCGGCGGGAACCGGAGCTCCCGTCATGATCCGTACTCCTTCACCTGCCTTCATCTCCTGGTGCCATCCCGCGCCGGCAGCTGATTCGCCGACGATTCGCAAACGCGCCGGCGTGCTTGCGACATCCGCCGCACGTACCGCGTACCCATCCATCTGGGCGCGATCGAATGGCGGCAGATCACTGTCGGCGATGATCTCCTGGGCGAGAACGCGCCCTGTTGCGTGGGCGAGCGGAACAGATTCGACGGGCAGACCTTTCGTTTGCGCAAGAACGATCTTTATAGCTTCTGAAACAGGAATCATTGGTTGCGATTTTAGTTTTCAGGGGGGCGATTTACAACGCGGACAACGGTGATCAATCGGCAATCGAAAATCGACAATCTAAAATGAAGAAGCGGTTGCTCTTCAAACTGAAAAGCAACCGCTTGCGCAAATGGCGGAGCCGACGGGACTCGAACCCGCGACCTCCGACGTGACAGAATGAAACTCCCGGAACCGAAATCCAATAAGTTTACTTGGTATCAACAATTTGGCCACGACGCCAAGCGACAGATGATGACACCAAAGACCCTGTTTTCGCACGCCTTGGTGACACGATTAGTAGCACAGTGCAAAACCGCACTCACTCTGCGCAATTCGGTCACACAACTCGAACGACAATGCGCTATGCGATAGATGTTGGTCTATCTGAAACTGCTTATCAGGATCACATCCCTGCTCCACGTACCACGCGCGAGAAGGAGTTGGCGACCATCGCGGGACCAATCGAAAAAGAATATGTCGTCCGATTTGAAATCAGTCAGTTGTCTGGAGGGACCACCCTCGAATGGTTGGCTCCAGACGTTCACAACACCGTCGCGCCGAGAGAGGTACGTCACTGCTCTCCCGTCAGGGCTCCAACGGATAAGAGCTGGCATCTCTACTGAAACATCAAATACTTTGATCGGCTCTCCGCCTTCGATGGGAACAATGGCTATCCTGGCGCTTATCGGGTTATCGATTTGAATAAATTGTTGTGCGGCGATCCATTTGCCATCAGGCGAGATTGCCGGCCAGGCAAACCCGGGGCTGGTTAGTTGCACCGGCTCGCCGCCGTCGATCGGCACTTTCCACAACGATTCACCGGACTGATAAACGACCCAACGGCTGTCCGGGGTGCACTGCGGAAAGCCTCCCTGCGCGAGCTGTTTCGGGTGGCTGCCGTCAAGGTCCATTTTCCAGATAGCACGACCTGCTCCTTCTGAAACGAAAACAATGTAGCGATTATCCGGACAGACAGCAGGGTAGCCAGCATTAGCGCCAATAGTCAGTTGTCTCTGACCGGTGCCATCCGCTCCCATGATCCAGATGCCGTGAGCGCCGCTCGCTGTGGAGTGATAGACTATTCGGCCGTCGGGCGTCCAGGCAACCCCAGCCAATCCAGCCAGGTTGGCAGCCCCATATGTGATCTGCGTAGCCTGTCCTGCCCCTCCGTTAGGCACAATCCAGATGTTAGAAGTTCGATTACCTTGCACCGTAGCCAGGACGCCGGAATCAGAGGTCAGACTTGCGCCTATATAGCCGTTCAGGTCATTTGTAATCCTTTGCGCGTCGCCACTGGGATATGAAAGGAGCCACACCTGCGCGGATAGCGCGGATGGGAGGGCATCCGCAGCCGTCATAATCAGGCCGCTGCCATCTGCGAGCCATGCCAATCGGGTTATCTCGTACCACGATTGAGAGGTAATCGGTTTTTCCGCTCCGCCGCCTGATGGTATTTCCACAACATTCATTCGAGTATTAGCTTCACGAGCAATAGTGGCGATCACTTTCCCGTCAGGGGACCAGGCCACGCCTCCGTCGAGAAGGTCGCCAAAGGAGGAAAGGCTTTTGCGTATGGCAATGGTCCGCTCTCCGCTCCCATCGGCGTTGGCGACCATCAGTGCGCTTTCTCCTGGACGATTCCGTATGAAGGCGAACTGCTTACCGTCAGGAGAAAAACCGATTGGGCTATCTAAATCTTCCAATAACTTTCTGGAAGCACCGCCCAATACAGCGATCTGATAGAGGTCCCCGCCCTCAACCAGTGTCTGTTCCTGCCTGGTTGATAGGTAATAGACAAAGTTGCCTTCGCGTGAGAAAGTCAGTGCGCTGTACTTAACTCTCGCTGGCGGCACGATCTGCATATTGCTGGTAGTTGCGACTTGTCTTATCCAGAGGCTCACGCCGTCCCCGCTTCTGACCACATACACCACATATTTACCGTCGGGCGAGATCGCAGCGCCTGTGACGTTGCCGGTGGAAGTTAGTCTTGTGATCTTCATCGTCTGAAAAGGCGCGGCGACAGGCTTGCCTGGATGAATGAGCTTGTAGAGTCCAAAACTAACGCCCCCAAGCGCGATAACGAGCACTGCCAGAGCGATAGCCGCGCCCGTTTTATGACTTCGAATCTCGCTTACCAGATACTCAGCACTTGATGGCGGACGTACCGCTTCCGCCGTAGGTGATGCCAACTCTGAGATACCTTTAGTATCAGCCTGCTCGCTGCCACTCTTCACGGCGCCACTGCTCGACGCTTGAGTCGTTAGGCTTTCCTGCCCAAGCCAGCCGTCCATCTCACGCCGCACTTCTTTCAACTCAATCGCCAAATCTTTGATCGTCTGATATCTTTCGTCCGGATCTTTCGCCAGGCACCTACGAACAATTCGTTGCAGGTCAGCAGGGGCGGTAGGATTGAAATCTTTGATTGGAGGCGCAGACTCATACACGATTTTATGTAGTGTCTCGACTGTGGAAGCTCCGTCAAATGGCCTGTGACTCGTCACGACTTCGTAGAGTACACAACCAAAAGAGAAAATGTCTGACCGATGGTCTATCTCTCCGGTCTTACCTTGCGCCTGTTCTGGCGACATATAGCCCACTGTCCCCATTACGGTCCCCGGCTGTGAGTGCTGCGGTAGCATTACCGTGGGGGCTTTACTTAACCCCTCCTGGTTTATGCTCTGTGGCTCAGGCATTTCCAGAAGTTTAGCCAGACCAAAATCCAGAACCTTGGCGTAACCATCGTGCGTTACCATGATATTGTCCGGCTTCAAATCTCTATGCACGATCCCCGAAGCATGAGCTTTAGCTAACC
>WNGQ01000162.1_pt1 | contig 69479 bp, 64 predicted proteins | sample 5407661 | NCBI WGS metagenome assembly WNGQ01 (sample SAMN13153382, study PRJNA577476) | soil metagenome | isolation source: 60 cm soil or saprolite under Garry oak tree replicate 2 | place: USA:California | collected 2016-06-15
GGTCGTCACCGAAGCCGGCGATCAGGTCGGCGCCGGTCAGCATTTGTGCGAACGGCCCCAGAAACGCCCGGTACGCCTCGGCGCCCACGACCCGCCCGGCTGGCGCCTCGCAGACGATGCCGTCAGCGACGTAGGTCATTGCCCGATCCATGTCCTTGCTCGTCCAGGCCTGGTAGTAGGCCCTGGCGACGTCCAGCGCGGCACCGCTCCCCTGCTCATTGGCCACAGTGACCCCTCCTCCGTTCCTCGTACCTTCAAGACGCCCGTCCCGCTCCTGCCGACGACCCTTAAGGAGGCCAAGGTAACCCACCGCTGTGACAGTCAAAGATTGATCTCTGGAGTTATCCACAATTTGCCTTCGATAGCTTCCATCTGACTCCATTCTCTTCCATCCTGGCGTCGCCGGCCCACCGGTGCCCCCGGCCCCCACCCGGCCCGGTGGGCCGGCCCCACCACCACTTGACGCCAGGACCAGGACAGGAGCCCCAGATGGCACTTCATCCCACCCGCGCCCCCCTCCCGCTCGTCGTCATCGCCCATGAGGACCCGGGCACCGCCGATTCGCTGCGCCACGCGGTCGAAGCCACAGCCGGATGGCGCGCCGCCGTTGCGGACCAGCGCCCCGGCGGGCTCAGTGCCGCGCTCGCCGCCAGCCCCACGCTCGCGCTCGTCGGTTGCGGAGCGCTCGCCGACCTGCCCTCCGGCTACCGCGTCCCGCTGCTCGCCGTCGGCGACGACAACCGCCCCGCCGACCTCCGCGCCGCCCTTGCCGCGGGTGCCCACGGTCTGCTTCCCTGGCCCGACGGTGCTGCCGACCTGCCCGCCGAGCTTGCCCGCATCGCCGCCGAGACGCGCCCGTCCATGCCCGCTGAGCAGTCCTTCGTGGCCCCGGTGATCGCCGTCCTCGGCGTCCAGGGGGGAGCCGGGGCCACCACCGTCGCCGCCCATCTGGCCGCCGCCTGGTCACGCTACGGCCCCGCCCCAGTGTTCCTCGCCGACCTGGCCGGCGGCCTCGCCTACCGCCTCGATCTGGCCCCCGGCGTGCGGACCTGGTCAGACCTGCTGCCAACTCCGGCTCCGGGCGCCACGGCGCCCCACCTGGAGAACGGGACTGCCTCCCCCCACATGCCGGAGGCAGCATCGGAGCCTGTCGGCCCATACCAGGGATACCCGGCTCCCGCCCTGGATCTGGGCCTTGGCGGACAAGGCTTGGCCGCCGCACTCGCCGAACCCTGGCCTGGCCTTTCGGTTCTGCCGTTGGCCGCCCTGACAGACGGTGGACCTGAGCCGCCGCCAGACCCGTGGCTCGTCCAGGTGGTGCTCGACATGGCCCGCTCCTGCTACCAGGTCATCGTCCTCGACCTGGCGCCCGCCAGCAGCCCCGTGCTGGAGACGGCGCTGGAGCTCGCGGACGTGCTGCTCGCCGTGGGCCGGTGCGAATCGGCCGGCGTCCACGGCGTCGTGACCGCACTCGAGGCGTGGAACGCCCTCGGCCGCGACCCCGCCACCGGCGGCGCCGTCCTCACCGGGGTACGCAGCCGCGCCCCTGTGGCGCCAAGTGATGCACGCAAGGCGCTCGGGGACCGCCTCTGGGCCGCGATCCCAGCGGCGAACCGGGAACTGGCCACCGCTGCCGAGGACGGAATGCTGCTGCTCGACCGCGATGAGCTTCCTGTGGTGCAGGCGATGCTCACGCTTGCCAACCGCGTCATCCCATTCCCGGCGGTGGACGGATGAGCCGCGGCACGTTGCCCCGCCTGGCCCCGTCCATCTGGCGTGCTGCCCCCGAATCCGGTGCCGCCAGCGAGTTCGGCCCCGCCACTGAACCGCCCGGCGCAGGCTCCGGCACGTCCTGGCACGAGGAGTGGCGTGAGGAGTGGCAGGGGACCTGGCGAGCAGAGGACCCCGCTCCCGTCGCCGCTGTCTCCGCAGCCTCCGTCGCCGCGCTTGCCGAACGCGTTCAGCACCACTTGAGCGGTTCGCGCGACGGCGCCCACAGCGCCAACGGCAGCGATCTGCGCATCGCCGTCGCCGACGCCCTCAGGGACGAGGGCATCGCCTTGCCGCCGTCGAGCTTCGCCGCGACCGTCCAAGCCGTCGCCGACGAGCTCACCGGCCTCGGCCCGATCGCCCCGTTGCTCGCCGACCCGGCAGTCACCGACGTCATGATCAACGGACCTGACAACATCTGGGTCGAGCGGCACGGCCGCATCGAGCGGACGGCGGTCCGCCTCGCCTCCGGCGACGCCCTCGCCGCTTTGATCCAGCGAGTCGTTGCCCCGCTCGGCCTCCGCGTCGACGAGGCGCGACCCTGGGTCGACGCCCGCCTCCCTGGCGGCGAGCGGTTCCACGCCGTGCTGCCACCCCTGGCGCCCGACGGCCCCGTGGTGACCATTCGCACCTTCTCCCGCCAGCGTCTCACCCTTGCCGACCTAGTCGAGCGCGGTACCCTCGACGCGACTACCGGACGGCTTCTTGAGGCCATGGTTGCTGCCGGCATCGCCATTGTGGCGTCGGGCGCGACCGGGACCGGTAAGACAACCCTGCTCAATGTCCTGGCGGCGGCGATCCCGCCTGGCGAGCGGGTCGTGACTATCGAGGACGCCGCCGAGCTCGCGCTGAACCGCTCCCACGTCGTCCGTCTCGAAGCCCGGCCACCGAATGTCGAGGGCTGCGGTGAGGTGCCGCTGCGCGAGTTGGTCCGCAACGCCCTCCGCATGCGCCCCGACCGGATCGTCGTCGGTGAAGCGCGCGGCGCAGAAGTCATGGACCTCCTGCAGGCGGCGAACACCGGCCACCGCGGCCTGCTCACCACCATCCACGCCAACGGCCCCGCCGAAGTGCCTGCCCGCCTCGAAGCCATGGCCCTCTCTGCCCCGGGCACGGTGCTTGAGGTGGTCCGCCGCCTTATCGCCAGCGGGATCGAGGCGGTCGTGCACTTGGAGCGCACACCTGCCGGCCGGCGTGTCACAGCACTGGCCGCGCTGGTCACCGACCCATACGGTCAGGCACAGGCCAGACCGCTCCGGGTCGGCGGCCCAGAGGGCCTCAACGCCACCGGTTCCGTGCCCCCTTGGGTTGAGCGCCTTGATCCAGCTGTCCTCGACGCCTTCGAGCCGTCCGTCTCCGGGGGCCGCGTGCAGGTCCTCCGCTCCCGGCGAGGAGGCCGCCGATGACCAGCGCCGCACATCCCCCGACCACCGATGGCCTCCGCGGCCGTCTCGAAGCCGCAGTGATGGGTCTGCTCCCCGGCGAGGGTCGTCGGCGCCGGCGTCGGCTGGAGGCGGCCGTGCCCGAAGTGCTTGACGTCCTGCGGGCCACTGTGGCCGCCGGGGCCGCCCCACGCCGTGCCCTGCAGGCAGCCGCTGAGGTCGGCCCACCACCGCTGCAGCGCCTGCTCACCGAAGCGGCCCGCGCGGCCGAACTGGGGGCGGGTGCTGGCCAGGCGCTCGCCGCCGCCGGGCGTAGGGAGCCGCTGGCCGAGTTGGTCCTTGCCGGCGAGGCGCTGGATCTCGCCGAAGCGACCGGTGCGCCCCCCGCCCGGGTCCTCGCAGGCGTGGCCGCAGCGGCCAGTGACCGCTTGCGCGTTACGCAGACCAGGCTGGCGGCGACCGCCCAGGCGAGGCTCTCGGCCCGCGTCGTCGCCGCGATGGCGCCTGCCTTCCTGGCCCTGCTCGCCCTCACCTCGCCAGAGGACGTGGCCTTCCTGGTCCGCGCCCGTTCCGGTTGGGCGGTGCTCGCGGCCGCCATTGGCCTTGAGGCGGTTGGGATGTGGTGGTCGGACCGGATCATCCAGGGGACGCGATGACCACAGTCGCACTCGCTGTCATGATCGCAGCCGCGATCATCGCCGTGGTGACGCTTGCCGCCCCAGCGCGCACCCGCGAGCGCCGCCGCCCCCATCTCCGACGGCGCCGGTCGGGTGGGCGCGTCATGCCTCCCACCTGGAACTGGGATTGGGCCTCGGAGTCGGATGCGGCACGCCGGCACGGCCCCTACTCGACGGTCGTCCTTGGCGGGCGCGACACGACGGGCAGCGAGACCTCGGCACTAAGCGGGACAAGAAACGACCCCGGAGCGCGTCCCCGGCCACAGCCGAACTGGCGCCCAACCCAACCCCCTGCCCGGCGCCCGGCTCCACGTCCACCCGTGCCATCTCCGGCCCGACCCCCGGCGACACCCCCTCCGTCCCCTCCGCCACGACGTCCAGCACGGCTCTCCGTAGCCCCGCCTGTTCCTGGTGGGGATCTTGCTGGGACGTCTTCGGTAGTGCCTCCGCCGGCACGGCTGGCGCGGCGCTACCAACCGCCGCCGTCATCGCCGCCACCACTACCACCACTGCCGCCTAGTCCTCGGCCCATCGGGCGGTCGCGCTGGCGCCGCAACGCCGAGCCGTTGACTTGGCCGCACCCAAGCCTGCACGCGGGCGGGGACAGTGGCGAGTCTCGATCTCGGTTCGGGGCTCACACCCCGGTCGTCCCACAGGCGCCACGGAACGCGCGCCGTCAGGGACGCGACGGTCCGGCTCGGTCGGCCTGGATCCGGTTTTGCGGTTCGGTCGGGGTGCTGCTGATTGCGGTTTTGGGATTCCGCACCGGCCGGCCGTTCAACCTGGCGTTTCCTGTTGGTGGGACCGCGACCCTCCTCGTGGTCCAGTTGGCGCGCCGGCGGACGAAACGACGGCAACGCCAGGCGCTAACGGAAGCGGCGCCTGCAGCGATCGACCTGCTCAGCGCCTGCCTCCTCGCCGGTCTCAACCCGCACCTCGGGATCCTGCGGGTCGCTGAGCGCTGCCCCGACGCGCTCCGTGCCGAGTTCGGCCGGGTGGCGGTCGACCTCGACCTTGGCCGCTCTCCTGCCGCTGCCATGCGCGCCGCCGCCGAGCGGACCGGACTCGACGAACTCCGCGCCGCCGCCGCTGCGCTGGAGGCTGCGGAACGATGGGGGATGGCCCCGGCTGAGGCGCTCGCCGCACGAGCCAAGGCGCTGCGGAGCAGGGCCCGCCTGGCCGCCGAAGCCGACGCGGGCCGCGCCGCTGTGCGTCTCGCCTTCCCGCTGGTCATCTGTTTCTTACCAGCGTTTGTGCTGCTCACGGTATTGCCGGCCATGGCCGGCGCGCTTCACGCCCTGGTGTCGTAACGCTCAACGCAGCATTCGTCGCCAAGCCGCTAACCCAGAAAGAAACCGTAGGAACAACCAAGGAGGTTCGTATGTGTGCTGACCTTGATGTGCGCGCCGACGTGCATGCCGACAGGCCGACTGATGAGGCCGAAGCAGGCAGCGAAACCGTTGAGTACGCCTTGATGATGCTGGTCGCCGCCTCGATCGCTGGGCTGGCGCTTGCCTGGGCCCGACACGGTGCCGTCGTCGCGCTGCTTGACGGCGTCATCAAGCATGTCCGCAGCCTCTTCGGGATCCCGCAGCCTCTTCGGGATCGCCTGACGATGCCGACCTCGACCATGAGACTGGATCCGCCACTCCCGAAGCGGTACCGGCGACAGGGTGGAGCCGCCACAGTGGAGCTTGCTGCCGCGATCCCCATCCTCGTGATGGTGACCTTCGCCATGCTTGCGTTGCTCAGCGTCGGACGCGATCAGGTGCTGGCACAGGGAGCGGCACGTGAGGGCGCCCGGGAAGCCGCGCTCAGCGGCGATCACACCCGAGCGGTGGCGGCCGCCAAGGCCGCGCTGCCAGGCGACCTGCCCGCCACAGTGACTGTGCTCCAAACCAGCGAGAACCGGATCAGGGTCGAGGTCGACGTTGCTGCCGCGCTACCGTTCGGCGCGCGGCCCGTTGCTGTGCGGGCCGCTGCGGTCGCCTTGGAGGAGCCGGGACCCGCCCCTACCCCCGCCAGCCCATGACCAGCGTGCCGCGGGAACGGGAACGAGGCTCGGCGACGCTCATCGGGCTTGCGCTGGCAGTGGTCGTCCTGCTCGCCGGATTGCTGACCATCGACCTTAGTGTGCTCGCCGGAGCACGGGCCCGGATGCAGACGGCAGCGGATCTCGCCGCCCTGGCTGCGCTCACCCCAGCTCCAGGAACCGTGGCGTCACCGGGTCGGGCTGCCGACATCGCCAGAGCCAACGGCGCCGACGAAGTCCGCTGTGCCTGCGCTCCAATCCAGGCAGTCGTGACCGTCGGGCGCCGGGTCACGCTGCTTCCGGGCGGCGTCACGGTGACAGTCCGTGCCGCCGCCCGGGCGGTGCTGTCGTTCCCCTCAGCCGCTGCGGACCCTCAGAATCAGAACTCGTCCGCCCGGGGGCCGGGTGGCGATGAGCCCGCTTGAATGCGGGAGCCGACCGGGACGCCGGGCTCGGTGGGTGCTTCCCGTGGGGTACCGAACCGGCCGCTGGGCTCCGTCCGGCTGAGTTCCTGGCGCAGGCCGGCATTGTCCTGCTCCAGTTCAGCGACACGGCCTTCCAGATCACGGCGGGCTAGGCGCCGTTCCCTGCGCCGCATCCTCCGGCTCCTGGACGCGCCGAAGGCAGTAAAGAGGAACAGGGCGCAGAGGAAGCCGAGCCCTGCGGCGATCAGCAGCAATTCACCCTCGGTGAACCTGGTGATCGTCCAGCGGTTGAAAAGGGTGACGGTGCCGCTGCCAGAGTTGGCGAGCGCAGCATCACCGACCACCGAGCCAGTGATGATGGCAAGGAGTAGGAAGAGCGCAGCCATTGTCGCCTCCGCGTATAGCGTTCCTATCTTGTCTCTCGGTGTAGCGGTCCTGATACCTGAGCGTCTGTGCTTGCTTGCAACCTCTTCAGTTGCTGCCCCGCCAGATGGTCAACCAAACAGGGCAAGTCGCCGCCGCGGTCCTGACGGCCATCGGCTCCCGGGATTCAGGACGAACCGGGATTCAGGACGAACGTCAATCCCCAAGTTGCCAGTCCGATCACCGGCACCCCGATCCGCAGGGCGAGAGCGATCTCCGACAGGGTGCCAAAGCCGCCACCGATGGCGACCAACGCATCACTCGCCCGGACCAGCAGCAGATTGCGCCCTTCCCCAAGGCCGGTTGGCAAGGCAACGCTCAGGTACGGGTTGCCGTCGGCCCGGTCGGTGCCCGGCAGGAGGCCGACGGTGACCCCACCCGCCGCCTGCGCGCCACGACAGACTGCGGTCATCAGCCCGGTCCCGCCACCGCAGACCACGGTGGCGCCGGTTGCGGCGAGCCGGCGGCCGAGTTCCTCAGCGAGCTCGATGAGATGCGCCTCCGGTTGTGAGGCTCCGGCGACCCCGATGTACGGGGTGGAGCGCGCTGGCATCAGGCGTCGCCTCCGGGCTTGTCGGAGTTGGCCACTGGCGGCGACAGGGTGGCCAGGTCCGTCAGCAGCTCATCGAGGAGGCGCACGGCGCCCGCCTTGTCGAGCGGGTTGTTGCCGTTGCCGCATTTCGGTGACTGCACACAAGACGGGCAGCCAGTCTCGCAGGGGCACACGCGGACGGTGTCCCTGGTGGCCGTCAAGTGCTGTGCCGCGAGCTGGTAGCCACGCTCGGCGATGCCAGCGCCGCCCTGGTAGCCGTCGTAGACGAAGATGGTGGCCATGCCGGTGTCGGGATGCCAGGCGGTCGACAGACCACCTATGTCCCATCGGTCGCACATGGCGATCAGCGGAAGCAGGCCGATCTGGGCGTGCTCAGCGGCATGCGCGGCGCCGGGAACGGCCCGTTGGTCCAGGCTGGCATCGGCAAGCAGCTCAGGGCTCAGGGTGTACCAGTAAGCCACGGTGGTGAGGTTGGCGGGCGGAAGGTCGAGGTGTTCGAAGCCGAGCAGCTCGCCCGACCCCACGCGTCGGCGTTCGTAGCCAATTACCTGCTCGGAGACTGCCACGCGGCCGAGCCAACGACCCGAGCGGGGCAGCTCGTCCCAACGGTCCGCTTCCATCACCTGAATGTCGATGTCCCGCCTGGGCTGCGTGTATTCGTCGCCGTTGGCGGGTTCGACGAGCGCGTCGCCTGACTCCAGATCCAGATCGAGCACCCGGAACGACTCCCCCTGGTGCAGGTAGATCGCACCTGGGTGGACTGTAGAGGTGGCGCGCGCACGGTCGACCGTCCCGATGACCTGCCCGGTCTCGGCCGCGACGATAGTGATCGGCGCGCCGCCAGCATTGCGAAGGTCGACCTGGTCGGGGCGGGCACGTCCTGAGGCGAGCCGCAGGCCGTCGCGGCGGGCGCGCAGGATGCCTGCGTCCTCCAATTCGGTGGCCTTGGCGCGGCCCGCAGGACCGAACATGGAGAGGGTGAAGTCCTCCTCGGTCAGGGGGGCCTCATAGGCGGCGCAGCGCAGGTGCGGCTCCAGGACATAGAGGTTGCCGGGGTCGAGCATGGCGGCTTCATGCGGCCGGCCGAACAGGTCGGCAGGATGATGGAGCAGGTACGCGTCGAGCGGATCATCCTGACCGATCAGCACCGCGAGCGAGGCGCCGCCTTGGCGGCCGGCGCGGCCGGCCTGCTGCCACATGGACGCGATGGTGCCCGGAAACCCGTCGAGGACCACCGCGTCCAGCCCACCGATGTCCATGCCCAGCTCGAGGGCGTTGGTCGCGGCGACCCCGAGCAGCCGGCCGGAGGTCAGCCCCTGTTCCAGTTCGCGGCGCTCTTCGGCCAGGTAGCCGGCGCGGTAGGCGCGCACCCGCCGGGCCAGTGCCCGGTCGACGTCGTTGACGCGGCGGCGGGCGTAGGTGGCGACCAGCTCGGCCGCCTTGCGCGAACGGGTGAAGCAGAGCGTCCTCACCTGCGCCTCGACGCCGGCGGCCAGCCAGTTCGCAGCCTCGATGTTGGCGCTGCGGCGCTGGCCGGTGGCCTCGTCGAGCAGCGGCGGCTCCCACAACGCGAAGGTGACCGGGCCACGGGGCGAGCCGTCGGCGGTCACCGCTTCGACCGGGAGGCCAGTGAGCCGGCTGGCTAGCTCGCCGGGATTGCCGAGGGTCGCGGAGGCGAGGATGAACACCGGGTTGGCGCCGTACCGGTTGGCGACCCGTCGCAGGCGGCGCAAGATGATCGCCACGTGCGAACCGAACACTCCACGCATGGTGTGGGCTTCGTCGACGACGACATAGGCGAGCTGCCCGAGGAAGGCGCTCCAGCGCTCGTGACGGGGGAGGATGCCCTGGTGGAGCATGTCTGGGTTGGTGAGCAGCAGGTTGGCGTTCCGGCGCACCAGGGCACGTTCGTCGGCAGGGGTGTCCCCGTCATAGGAGGCGGCCCGGATCCCGGTGAGCGCGAACGAGCGGATCGCGCGGAGCTGGTCGTGGGCGAGCGCTTTGGTGGGCGAGAGATACAGCGCGGTGCGATGGCCCGGACCGAGCAGCTCGCCGAATACCGGCAGCTGGTAGCAGAGACTCTTGCCCGATGCGGTGCCGGTGGCGACCACCACGTGGTTGCCCGAGCGGGCCAGCGCGACCGCCTCGGCCTGATGGGACCAGAGCGCCTTGATCCCGCGAGCCCGCAGGCGTCCGAGCAGCAGCTCGGGGAGATCGCCGGGCAGCCCCACCAGCTGGGCCGGCCGCGCTGGCAAACACTCGACGTGCACGAGCTGGCCGCGGTAGTCCGGGTCCTCGGTGAGGTCGTCGATCAGCTTGGCGGGATCGGACACGTCGGACACGCGGCCATGGTAGCCCGGTGACCGGTTATCCAGAGACCACAAGGTTCAGCAGATCAGCTGAGCTCAGTGGAGACCACCAGCCCGGACCCGCGCGAATAGCGAATAGGCGCCGGGAAGCAAGCGGACGATCGAGGCGCTGCCGGCTTGGGCGGGGACCGAGGGAACCACCAGGTTGGCGATGTTGCCCGGCGGGATCTGCGTGGCGTAGAGGGCCAGACGCAGGGTCTCGTCGAAGGGCAGGTTGGTCTGGACCTCGTCGGCCATGGCGGCGAGCCACTTCATCACCTGGGTGGGGTCACTGGCCACCTGTTTCTGGAAGGTGGCGAGCCCCCCCAGCAGGATCGCCGCTTGATGCTTGGACCGGTCGAGGTCGCCTCCAGGTACCCCATGACGGGCGCGGGCATAGGCGAGCGCCTGCGTGCCGTTGAGATGCTGCACACCCGCGTGGCTGAAATTGGCACCCGAGAAGCTGTCGTGGACGGGCCGTTCGATGTTGACGTCGACGCCGCCGACCTTGTTGACGAAGTCGGTGATCCCATCGAAGGAGGTGAGCACGAAAAAGTCGATATGGATGCCGGTGAGATGCTCGATGGTGCTGATCAGCAGCGGCGGCCCACCGGTCGACATGGAGGCGTTGATCTTGTCAGTGCCGTGTCCAGGGATCGGTACGAAGCTGTCGCGCGGGAAGCCAATTGACACGCCGTGGCGCTTGGCGGGATCAAGGACGATCAGATGCAGCGAGTCAGAGCGACCGCCCGCCACGGTCCCACCGCGTCCGAACTTCGGCGCACCGGAATCAGAGCCGACCACAAGCAGCGTGATCCGGCCCTTGAAATTCGGCACGGCCGAGCCGTTGTGGGCGCGCTGGATGATCACGGCGGGCCCCGCATGCGCCGCGTTCCGGTGCCCGTTGCCGGCGACCGCCACAACGGTGGCGGCGACGACGCTGACCACTGCTAGGGATGCCAGCACGGCGACGCTGCGGAAGGGTCGGCGGCCACCGATCAGGCGCTTCATGGGCTGCTCCCGGTGCTGCTCTTGAAGGAGGCGATCCGCCAGCCCGCGTTGCTCCTGAGCAGCTGGAACACCGCATGCAGCTGGATGGGGCCGCTGCCCTGCGCGGTATCTGCGGTGGCGTTGAAGGCGAGCTGGACGGTGGCAGCGACCACGTGACCGCCGCGGAACAGCGCCACGGCCTTGGCGTCGGCGCGACCTGGCCGCATCGTGGTGACCTGAGCAGCGGCGCTGCCGAGCGATAGCGAGTCAAGCTGCTGCTTGGCGCTGGTCCGCACCGCCGGGTCAAACAAGACGAGCAGATCGGACCAGCCCTTCTTGCCCTCACTCGGCTGCAGGAACGCCGTGGTCACGTACCGATTCAGGAATTGCTGCAAGCCAGGGGCAGCCTGCTTGGCGGCCGCGGTGGCGTTGAAGCCGCGCTCAGGGCCTCTCGCCCCGGTCGTGAGGGAGATCTGCAGCGGTGCACCTGGGGCTGAACTGGAACTTGAGGTCGTCGCGGCGGTGGAGCCATGCTTCTTGCCCGCGCTGCAGGCGGTGGCAAGCAGGGTGAGCACGATCAGTGCGGCGAGGGCGACCTGGGGGAGGGGGGGACGGTTACGGCGTGACAGCGCGACTCCTTCGACTTTCCTTTCGTATGTCCATGACTGCGGCAGTATCGCTTCAGGAGGGTATCGCAGACTGTGCGCTAACGTGATAGCTGGATTGCTGGCGGTACGCCATGCTGGGATGCTCTTGCCGGCGGGCGTGGCCGGCGTTAGCCTCCGCGGCAGCGTTCGAACCTGGCAACGAGCGACTGGAGAGGCAATGGACCTCGACCTGAACGTGCGGAGAGACGGGGGGCACGCGATTCTCGAGGTAGTTGGCGAGATCGACGTCTACACTGCCCCGAAGCTTCGCGAGAAGCTGATCGAGCTGGTCAGCGAAGGCTCCTACAACCTGATCGTCGATCTCGAGAAGGTCGACTTTCTCGACTCGACCGGGCTCGGTGTGCTGGTCGGCGGCTTGAAGCGGGTTCGTAACCACGACGGTTCGCTGCAGCTGGTCTGCACCCAGGAGAAGATCCTGAAGATTTTCCGGATCACTGGTCTGACCAAAGTGTTCCCGATCCATGGGACGATCGCCGACGCGGTCGCGGCCAGCGGTGACAGCGCCTAGGGCGAGGGCCTCGAGCGCAGAGCGACGGAGCGACGTGACTGAACCGATGGAGGAGACCGCCACCGTCTCGCTGGCATTTCCGCCGGAACCGCGCCTGCTTGGCACCGTGCGGCTGGTGGTCGGGGTCGTCGCCCGTCAGGCCGGCATCGGTGACGAGGGTGTCGAGGACCTCAAGGTTGCGGTTTCGGAGACCTGCGCCGTCGCCGTCAACGAGACGGTCAAGGCTGGGCTGGGAGCGCCGATCGAACTGGATCTCATCCGGGACCAGGACCGCGGACGGTTCGGTGTCGAGGTGCGTGACCGCGCCCCGGAGCCGAACAGCAGGCGTTTGCCTCCCTCCGACGAGGCCCTCGAAGACGAGGCCCTCGAACTGGACGACCGTCAGTTCGGCCTGGCCTTGGTCGGTGCGCTGGTCAGCGACCTCAAATCCGAGTCACTCGAGGGCGGCGGCCACCGCACCACCTTCTGGCTCTATCACAACGGCGGCAGCGACGGCGACGGTGACAGCCTCGGCCGCTGAGGTGGCGGGCGCGGGCCGGAAGCTTGCTCCGAGCCCGAACCGATGGCTATCATCCGCCCAATCCTCGCGGGCGCGAACGAAGACTGCCTTTCCTGCTCAGGAGGTCGGGAGCACAGCGTCCGCCGCCACACGCGCTCCCGCATGTTCCGGTCGCCGTGTGCCCGAGCCACCGCTCGGGCTTGACTAGCATTTCAGCGCTCCGGAGACGGGGCGTCGAGGAGGTCGAATGGGCCAGGTATCGCTGCTCGCACAAGAGAGCAGCGTCCACGTCAATTTCAGCGCCGGGACGAATCTCACGCTGATTGTGATCGCCGCGATCTCCCTGCTCGCGCTCGCGGTCGCCTTCCTGCTGGCCAAGCAGGTGCTCGCCGCTGACCAGGGGACCGACAAGATGCGCGAGATCTCCTCGCACATCCAGGAGGGAAGCCGCGCCTACCTGGCCCGCCAGTTCCGCACGGTGGCTATCTTCGTCGCGCTGCTGTTCTTCCTCCTGCTGGTGCTGAAGGCGGACTCAACCTCGATACGGATCGGCCGCTCGGTCGCTTTCCTGTTCGGGGCCAGCTTCTCCGCTCTCGCCGGCTTCACTGGGATGAACCTGACGGTCCGCGGCAACGTCCGCGTGGCCGCGGCGGCGGACCGGGGCGGCATGCGCCGCGCCCTGCCGCTGGCGTTTCGCACCGGCGGGGTCGCCGGCATGTTCGTGGTCGGCCTCGGCCTGCTCGGCGCGACCGCGGTGGTGCTGATCTATAAGGGGCAGGCCGCCAACGTGCTGTTCGGCTTCGGCTTCGGCGCGGCGCTGCTGGCGATGTTCATGCGGGTCGGTGGCGGTATCTACACCAAGGCGGCCGACGTCGGGGCTGACCTGGTCGGCAAGGTCGAGCAGTCCATCCCTGAGGACGATCCCCGCAACGCGGCCGTCATCGCGGACAACGTCGGCGACAACGTCGGCGACTGTGCCGGGATGGCCGCCGACCTGTTCGAGTCCTTTGAGGTTACCCTGGTCGCCTCGATCGTGCTCGGGATCGCCGCCTTCCCCGGCCGGCCGATCGTGGGAATCCTGTTTCCCCTGATCGTGCAGGCGATCGGGATCGTCGCGTCGGTCGGCGGGATCTCCGTCGTCCGTGCCCGCTCCGAGGAGGAGAGCGGCATGCGGGCGATCAACCGCGGGTTCTTCGTGTCCGCGTTGCTGGTCGCTGCCGGGGTGGCAGTGGCCTCGTCGCTCTACGTCAAGGACTGGCGCCCGCTGGCGGCGGTCGCGCTCGGCCTGGTGCTTGCGAGCGGCATCCAGTTGATGACCTCCTACTACACCGCCACCGAGTACAAGCCGGTGCAGGAGATCGCCGATGCCACAGAGACCGGCCCGGCAACGACCATCCTGGCCGGTTTCGCGACCGGCATGGAGTCGAGCGTCTACGCCATTCTCGCGATCGTGCTCGCGATCATCGGGGCGGTGGCGATCGGCGCTGGCAAGGGCCTCGACTTCCAGCTCTACATGATCTCGCTGGCGGGCATGGGGATGCTCTCCACGGTCGGCGTGATCGTCTCGATGGACAGCTTCGGGCCGGTTTCGGACAACGCGCAGGGCGTTGCCGAGATGTCCGGCGATATCAGCGACCAGGGCAACCTGGTGCTCACCAAGCTTGACGCGGTCGGCAACACCACCAAGGCGATCACCAAGGGCATGGCCATCGCCACCGCCGTGCTCGCTGCGACCAGCCTGTTCGGTTCGTTCCGGCGGGCACTGCTCGGCGCCGGAGTGCCGGCGAACCTGGTCGACCCGCGCGTGGACCGGCCGGAGGTCCTGATCGGTCTGCTGATCGGCGGCGCGGTCACGTTCATGTTCGCAGCGCAGGCGATCCGCGCGGTCGGCCGCGCTGCCGCCCGTGTCGTCTTCGAGGTGCGGCGGCAGTTCCGCGAGCACCCTGGGATCATGGACTACAGCGAGCGGCCCGACTACGCCGCGGTGGTCGACATCTGCACCCGCGACTCCCTGCGCGAGCTGGTCACGCCAGGATTGCTGGCGGTGCTGACCCCGATCACCGTCGGCTTCGTCTTCAAGCAGGAGGCGCTCGGCGCCTTCCTCGCCGGCGCGATCCTCACCGGCCAGCTCCTCGCAGTCATGCTGTCGAACGCCGGTGGCGCCTGGGACAACGCCAAGAAGTACATCGAGGACGGCCACCACGGCGGCAAGAACTCCGAGCCGCACAAGGCGGCCGTGATCGGAGACACCGTCGGCGACCCGTTCAAGGACACCGCCGGGCCGGCGCTCAACCCGCTCATCAAGGTGATGAACCTGGTCGCGGTGCTGATCGCCCCGACGGTCGTGTCGCTTGGCAGCAACGGTGGTGCCCGTGCCGCCATTGGCGTGGTGACGGTTGCCGTGCTGGCCTGGGCGCTGTGGCGTTCGGCCCACGCTGGTGCTGTCAGTATGGGAGGCACGGTTGAGGTCGAGGCCGAGGAGGCTGCCGGCGCTCCGGAGCGGTCAGAGGCCATTGCGAATTCGAAGGCGAACCCCAAGGCGCCCGCGCCGCAGGGATCGCAGGGGCAGTAACCGGCGAGGGCGGCGGTGCTCGCGCCGGAGGGCGTGGCGGCGTACGGTGAATCCAGGCTGGTACCGCCGCGTCGCCCCCTCCGGCGGAGGGCTGTGGACAACCAGATGACAAGTCGCGGGAATACCGGCAGGCTGTTCTGGCCTTGACATCGCAGCAGGGTCATCGTCCACACTACGCCGTCTCTGCTTCCGGTCTGGACCGCAACATCGCTGCCGGTTCGACCCTTTTGTGTAACTGTTTGGTGCCACTGACAACCGAAGGACGCTGGATTGGCTAACAACCTGGTCGTGGTCGAGTCGCCCGCCAAGGCGAAGACCATCGGGAAGTACCTCGGGAAGGACTACGCGGTCCTGGCCTCGATGGGGCACGTCCGCGACCTGCCCAAGTCCGACTTCGCCGTGGAGTTCAACGGCGGCGTCTCGGTCACCTATGAAGTCACCCCCCGGGGCAAGAAGGTCGTCTCGGAGATCCGCAAGGCCGCTAAGTCGGCCGATCAGGTCTTCCTCGCGACAGACCCTGACCGCGAGGGCGAGGCGATCGCCTGGCACATCGCCCAAGCGGCCAAACTGGCCGCGACCCGGACCCGCCGTGTCACCTTCACCGAGATCACCGCCGACGCGGTCCGGCGGGCCTTCGCAGCCCCGCGGGACATCGACGGCAACCTGGTCGACGCGCAGCAGGCCCGCCGCGTGGTCGACCGGATCGTCGGCTACAAGCTCTCGCCGGTGCTGTGGCGCAAGGTCCGCGCCGGGCTCTCGGCCGGGCGGGTGCAGTCGGCCGCGCTCAAGATGATCGTCGATCGCGAACGCGAGATCGGCGCCTTCCAGGCACGCGAGTACTGGAGCCTGGAAGCCGACCTGCGCACCGAGCGGCAGGAGGGCGTGCACGCCCGCTACCCGGTCGGCGAGAAGCAGAAGTTCGTCATCGGCGACCAGGGCACCGCAGAGGCCGCCGCCAGCGCCGCCCGGGTGGCGACTTGGGTGGTCAAGGACGTCAACAAGAGCGAGCGCAAGCGCAGCGCCGCCGCGCCGTTCACTACCTCCACGCTGCAGCAGGAGGCCTCTCGCAAGCTCGGCTTCTCCTCCAAGAAGACGATGGCTGTCGCGCAGCAGCTCTACGAGGGCATAGACCTGCCGGGCGAGGGTTCGGTGGGGCTGATCACCTATATGCGCACCGACTCGGTAAGCCTCGCCCAGGGCGCTCTCGACGAGCTCGCCACGCTGGTCCGCGAGCGCTACGGCGAGCGCTACGTCCGCACCACCCAGTACAAGACCAAGGCCAAGCAGGCGCAGGAGGCGCACGAGGCGATCCGTCCGACCGTGGCCACCCGCACGCCCGAGTCGGTCAAGGGCCACCTGGAGCGCGACCAGCAGCGCCTCTACGACCTGATCTGGAAGCGCACGGTCGCCTCCCAGATGGCGCAGGCGCTGTATGACCAGACCGCCGTGGACATCCAGGCCGGCGAGCTGATCTTCCGGGCCAACGGGTCGGTGATGCGCTTCGACGGCTTCGTCCGGGTCTACCTGGAAGGCCACGACGACGCTGTCGAGGAGGAGGCCGGGCTGCTGCCGGAGCTGGTGGTCGGCCAGGTCCTCGACCTGGTGGAGTTGCGCCCCGACCAGCACTTCACCGAGCCGCCCCCGCGCTTCACCGAGGCGAGCCTGGTCAAGGCGCTGGAAGAGCACGGCATTGGGCGGCCGTCGACCTACTCGCCGACGATCTCCACGCTGATGGAGCGCAAGTACGTGCGCCTGGAGTCCAAGCGCTTCCACCCCGAGGACGTCGGCATCGTGGTCACCGACCTGCTCGCCGACGTCTTCCCCAAGGTGGTCGATCTCGGCTTCACCGCCGAGATGGAGGAGGACCTGGACCGCATCGCCAGCGGCGCCAAGGCGTGGGAGCCGGTGGTGAAGGTCTTCTTCGACGAGGTCGAGGGAACCATCGCCGAACGTCAGGAGAAGGTCTCCCGGCCCGAGGAGGAGACCGACGAGATCTGCCCCGAGTGCGGCGAGGAGACCGGCGCCAAGCTGGTCCGCAAGTGGGGCCGTTACGGCTGGTTCCTGTCCTGCAGCCGCTACCCGGACTGCAAGTACCGGCGCAACGCCAAGCAGTCCGCCGAGGAGGCCGCCGAGCAGAAGGCCGAGCCCGAGCTGACCGATGTGCCCTGCCCCAAGTGCGGCAAGCCGATGGTCAAGCGCAGCGGACGCTTCGGCCCCTTCCTCGGCTGCTCGGACTACCCCAAATGCAAGGGCATCAAGAACCTCGGCGAGCAGGAGTACGGCACCTGCCCCAAGTGCGAGCAGGGCCAGATCGTCTCCAAGCGCACCAAGCGCGGCAAGACCTTCTACAGCTGCAACCGCTACCCGGACTGCGACTTCGCGCTGTGGCAGGCGCCGCTGGCGCAGCCGTGCCCCGTCTGCGGCGGCCTGCTCGCCCCCGACAAGGACGCCACTACCGCGACCTGCGCCAAGTGCAGTACCAAGGTCGAGGTCGCGGCCCTGGCCAGCGTCTAGAGAGCCGGCCATGACCAACGGGTCGCCGTGGCCGTCGCCTTGGCCGGGATGGCTGATCGTCTTCGAAGGCGTCGAGGGTGCCGGCAAGACGACCCAGCTGGAACTCCTGCAACGCGAGCTGGAATCACAGGGCTATTCCGTGCTGGTGACCCGCGAGCCGGGCGGCACGCGGGTAGGGGAGGGGATCCGGTCGATCGTGCTCGACCCCGACCCGGAGGCTGGCGACGGTGCGCTGCGTCCCCGGACCGAGGCGCTGCTGTTCGCCGCGGCCCGGGCGCAGCTGGTGCAACAGGTCATCCAGCCAGCTCTGGAGCGTGGGCAGGTGGTGCTGTGCGACCGCTTCGTCGACTCCTCCCTCGTCTACCAGGGGATCGCCCGTGGCCTTGGCCGCAAGGCCGTGGAGACGGTCAACCACTTCGCCACCGGCGGCCTCCAGCCTGATCTGGTGGTGCTGCTGCGGCTCGACGCCGCCGACGGGCTCGCCCGTACGCGGGGGAGAGATCCGGCCTTCGACCGGATCGAGGCCGAGGACCTGCAGTTCCACCGGCTGGTCGAGCAGGGGTTCATGCTGCTCGCCGACGAGCACCCCGAGCGGTTCGCCGTGATCGACGCCGCCCAGCCCGTCGAGCAGGTCGCCGCCGAGGTCCGCACGGCGGCCCTGGAGCGCCTCAGTCATCCTGAGCGGCTCCGCACCAGCGGCGCGCCCGCGTTCCAGCCCGGGCCTGCGGAGCGGCGCTGACATGGCCAAGCCAGCGGCTGACCCGTCGGTCTGGGATCAGGTCGCCGGCCATGCCGCAGCGGTCGCGGCACTCCGTGAGGCGGTCTCCAGCGACCGCGTGGCCCACGCCTGGCTGTTCCTCGGCCCGCCCGGCGTCGGCAAACTCCACGTCGCCAAGGTTTTCGCCGCCGCCCTCAACTGCCCCGCTGGCGGGGACGGCACCTGCGACGTCTGTCGGCGGGTGCTCCGCGGGGTGCACCCTGACGTGCACCTGATCGTGCCCGAGGGCGACAACCTCCTAGTCGATGACGTCCGCGCGGTCCGCGAGGAGGCCTCCCGCTCCCATCATGAGGCCCCCGTCGCGGTGTTCATCCTCGACGAGGCCGACCGCATGACCGACGCCGCCGCCAACGCCCTCCTCAAGGTCCTGGAGGAGCCGCAGCCCGGGGTGGTGTTCGTGCTGGTGGCGCGCAGCGTCGAGGCGCTCCTCGGCACCATCCCCTCGCGCTCCCGCACGCTCGCCTTCGCGAGCCTGCCTCCGGCCGACATCGCCGCCGCACTTGCCAGGCAGCTCGGCATCGACGCCGACCAGGCCGGCTGGGCGGCTGCCGCCAGCCACGGCCGCATCGCCCGTGCCCGCGCCCTGCTCAGCGACGAAGCCACCCGGCTGCGCCGCGCCGGGACCCTGGAGCTGGCCGAGCAGCTGATGGGTACGCATGCCTCCGACGCGCTCACCGCCGCCACCGCCGTGCTCGCCCAAGCCGACGAGGCCATGGCCGCCGCCAAGGTCCGCCAGGAACGGGAGCTGGCCGAACTGGACGAGGTCTACGGCCGCGCGCGCGGCAGCGCCACGCTGCGCAAGCGCCTTGAGACCCGGCATCGCCGCGAACTCCGCCGTACCCGCTTCGACGCGATCCGCGAGGCGGTGGCTGACCTCCTCGGCGTCTACCGCGACCTGACCGCGACCCACGCCGGTGCTCCCGAAGCTTCCCTGGTGCATCCCGACCGGGCAGCGGCCACCATCCGCCTGACTGCCACGATCGGCCCCGCCGCCGCGATCCGCGCAGCCGCCGCCTTGGAGGAGGCTGACCGCCGCCTCGCCATCGGCGCCGCCCCGCAGCTCACCCTGGAAGCAGCATTCCTGAGCGTCCAGGAGGCCCTGCGCGGCAACCCGCCACCAATGCAGCGGATGGCGATCCGCCGCTGAGCCGGTCTGGCTCCCCGGTCAGCGCAAGGCGACCGCTACGGTGCTGTGCCGTGGCCCGCCAAGGTAGCCGCCGGAGCTGCCTGACTTGTGCTTGCAGCCAGCAGCGGCGAACGCCAGCACGATCGTCAGGATGAGGACAAGGATCATTCGTCGCATGAAAGAACCCTCCTTTGACGAAGGGCTGTCCCCCCTGCGGAGGCACCAAACCGCTCCACCGAAAAGTCCCTTTGACATCCGCAGGCACCTGCTACGATGCAGCCGGCCAGCCCTCGTAGCTCAGTCGGTCAGAGCGGCGCTCTCGTAAAGCGCAGGTCATCGGTTCGATTCCGATCGAGGGCTCCAACGATCTGTAATGCGCCCAGTGGTGTGTCAGTCCTCGCCGATGTCTTCGTTCCAGATGTCGGGGTGCGCGGCGATGAAGCGGTCCAGCAGGGCGACGCACTCGGGTGAGTCCATCACCACGACCTCGACGCCGCAGTCCCTGAGCCAGTCGACACCGCCCTGGAAGTGGCGGTCTTCGCCCACCACCACGCGGGGGATGCGGAACTGGCGGATCAGGCCGCTGCAGTACCAGCAGGGTGCGAGCGTGGTGACCATGACCGTGCCGCGGTAGGTCGGCTGGCGGCCGGCCTTGCGGAAGGCGTCGGTCTCGCCGTGGACCGACGGGTCGGCCTCCTGGACGCGCCGGTTGCGGCCCCGGCCGAGGAGGCGGCCCTCGGCGGAGAACAGAGCGGCCCCGACCGGGACACCTCCCTCACCAAGCCCGGTGTCGGCCTCCTCGATCGCCACGGCAAGCATCTGTTCGACAGTTTCCGTACCTGCCGGTGTCACGTCTGCCATGTTGTCTCCTTTGCGACTGCTGTTGCGGCTGTTGATCACCTTGTTGGCCGCGTGCGGTTATTCTCACCACCTGGGATGAGCGCGCACTCGGTCAGTGACGACCGCCATGACCGCGCTGGCGGCGCCGGGGGCGCTGAGGCCGGCGTTAGTGAAACGCGCGAGCGCATCCTGCGCCTCGCCTCCGAGTTGTTCGCCCGCCGTGGCTACCATGGCACCTCCACCAGGGACATCGCCGCCGAGGTCGGGATCCGCCAGCCATCGCTGTTCCACCACTTCGCCGCCAAGGCGGCAATCATGCACGCACTGCTGGCCCAAGACCTGGGCGAGGCGGTGCCCCGCGCGGAGGCGCTCACGGTCGCCGAGGGTCCTGCCGCGGTGCGCCTGTACCGCTACCTGCGTGACGATATCGCCCACCTGACCTCGCTGCCGTACAACCTGAGCAGCCTGTACTCGGCCGAGGTGATCGCCAACCCGGAGTTCGCCGAGTGGTCGCTCAAGCGGCGCCGCCTCCACCGGGCGATCGAGCGGATGCTCTGTGACGGCATGGCCAGCGGGGAGTTCCTGCCCCAGAGCGCCCGCCTGGTCCGCGAGGCGATCACCGGGGTGCTGGTGCACACCCTGCTCCGTTCCGCCGAGCTGCCCCGCCCGGCCGACGAGTGGCAGGGCGACGCGGTCGCCACCTTCATCCTGCGCGCGTTGCTCTCGGAGCCCGACGATGTCGACAACATCGCCAGGGCTGCCCAGGAACCCGCCGAACAGCCCCGCTGAGCCCTATGCGGCGGATGGACGTGGGGGCAGGATGAGGTCGAGGGCGATCAGGCCGGCGACCGTCAGGCCGATCAGCGCCACGGTGAGCGCCAGCGGGAGCTGCGGGGTGGCTGCCGCCGCCAGCAGCACCAGCAGCGCCGCCGCCAGCTTGCGGGGGAGCGGCCGCACGTCGCGGCGGTTCACCCAGGTGTGGAGCACGCCGACGGCGATCAGATACAAGGCGGTGGGGACGGCCAGGGTCAAGGCCGCGGCGCGGTCCGACAGGTTGGTGTGATCCCCGACGGTCTCGGCGGCGACCTGCAGGCCAGCGCCGACGGCGGCCAGGGAGGCGAACACCAGCACGTGGCCGTAGCCCCAGCGGAACGCCGAGCCGGTCGGCCCACGGCGCAGGCCCTCGGTGGCGGGATGGTCGAAGTAGGACCACCAGATTGCGAAGATCAGCACCAGGCCACCGGCGGCGACCATCAGCAGCGGCGTCGACAGGCCACCGGCGGTGATCGCGGCCTGGACGGCGCTGGTTGCCGCCGACACGACCTCGCCGAGCACGATCAGGGTGAACAACCCGTAGCGTTCGGCGATATGCCCGGGATGCCAGGCCGTCGGTGGGCCGGCGTGCTCGGCGAACACCGGGACCGCCAGCTCCAGCGCGGAGAGGACGGCGAAGCCGGCCAGCTTCCACGGCTGCGGCACGAACAGCACCCACGCCACCCAGCCGACCTGGACGGTGGCGATCCCAAAGCCGAAGCGCAGAGCCACCCGCCGGCCGGTGGGGTAGCCGTACGCGGCGCGCAGCCACTGCGACACCATCGCGGCGCGCATCAGCACGTAGCCGGCGGCGACGGTGGCGTAATCCCGACTGTCGAAAGCCTTCGGCACCCCCGCGGCGAGCACCAGCACCCCGGCGATCTGCAGCAGGGTCAGCAGGCGGTAGGGGACGTCGTCGGTGTCGTAGGCGGAGGCGAACCAGGTGAAGTTCATCCATCCCCACCAGATCGCGAAGAAGACCAGGGTGTAGCTGAGGATGGTGCTGCCGACGTGGCCGTCACCTTCGACGAGGCCGTGGTGCAGCCGCCCAGCGGCCTGCGCCACCGCGACCACGAAGCAGAGGTCGAACAGCAGCTCCAGTGGGGTGGAGGCGCGGTCCTCCTGGTCGCGGTCACGCGCCAGCATCGGGCGCCGCAAGCGCTGGGAACTACCTTGAGGAGCCGTGGGGATCAGGATCAGGCCGGGTTGCGGTCCGAATTGTTGAGGCCGCCGTTGGCGGGGCCGTGCAGGCGGTCGCGGACCGCGTCGCTCGCTCGTGCGGAGGCGCGACGGCGTGCCCGCTCAAAGTAGTCGTCCGACGCGAGCCTGCCCATGCTCCAGGCGCGCGCCTCCTGTGGCACCACCGGGCCGCGTACCATTGCCCACCCTCCGCGCATCGCGCTCCGCATTGTCAGCGTCAGCTCCCCCACAACCTTGACAGAGGGCCATTCCTCTCGGCAAGACCCGCCCCGAGCAATTGCGCCATGGCGCGCATCAGGTTGAGGTCGGTCTCGTCGAAGGCGTGCGGCTCCGGCGAGTCGACGGTGAGCATGCCGAGATCCTGCCCGTCGCTGAACACGGCCAGGCTGATGAACGAGCGGTACCCGGCGCCGGGCCGCCGCTCGATGCCGCGTGGTAGCGGCTCGACGTCGAGGTCGTCGGCCATCATGTAGTCGTGGAAATGCACCAGCAGCAGTGCCTCCTGGCCACGGCGGTCGTCCTGGCGGTTGGTGAACACCGTGTTGGGCGGGTCGGAACGGCCGAACCAGGCTTCCGGGCGCATGACCCCGGCGCGCAGCTGGAAGAAGGTCGCCCGGGTCCGCTCGCCGCCGGCGAGGTGGGCGACCGCCTCGACCACCAGCTGCTTGAGCTGCCCCCGCAGCGAGTGCCGGTCGGCTTCGCCGGCTGCCTGATGGACGCGCCCGACCACCTCGGCGATCGGGGTCATCACGTCGCCGAGGATCAGGCGGAGCCTGGTGTCGGTCTCGACGGCCAGGGCCTCGGCCGCCCGGGTGGCCGCCTCCTGGCGAAGCTCCCGCCGCGACTTCACATACAGCGGCACGGCGACCGCCACCCCGCCGGCCAGCACCAGGCTCCACTGGCCCACGGTTGTGGGCGGCCCTTCCCGCAGCGTGGTGGTGACGTAGCCGAGCGCGATCGCGCCCGCCTCGGCCACGAGATAGGAGCGGAGCCGGCTCGCCGCAGCCCGTTCGTCGGTACTGACGGCGGCCCCGGCACGCAGCCCGTTACCGGCCGGGCCGCCGGCCTCGGCCTCGGCGCCCCGATGCGGCTGTGACAGCTGCTCTGGCATGGCGTTTTACCCGTGATTGCGCGTGTTCGTTCCATGAACTCCGCGCAAGTATCCCAGAATGCTTGGTTAACGCGCTGTCGCCAGCGTGACGACCGTTATGACCATAGTTGACGCTGTGAGTGATAATCCGCCGCGTATAGCGGTTGCGAGGCGACGTGCCGGGCGCGCTACAATCCGTCGGCCACGTTGCATCTTCACGTTGGCGCCCGGTGTTGCTGTCGAGGCGCCGGGAGCCGCGCCCTCGCTCGTGATAATCAAGATCCCACGCATAGGAGCGCCGCCAGACTGATGTTCGCCTTCGCCGGTCGCCGTGGGGACCTGCCCGCGGCCGTCTCCCGTCTCGCCGTCCTCGCCCTCTCAAGCATGGTGCTCGGCGCCCTCATGCTGGTCGTGTTCGGCGGTGTCGCCCAGTCGGCCACGCCGCCAAAGACCGCGGCGGTCAACGGCACCGCGGCCAACAGGTGGAATCCCACCCCGGTCAACATCGCGGTCGGCGGCTCCGTCACCTTCAAGGTCGTGGCCAACGGCCCGCACCCGGTTGGCGCGGGCCCGGTCAGCGCGGCACCCCAGGGGGACAAAAGTTTTGACCCAGGCAAGTGCGGCGACTTCGCGACGATGGCCGCCAACGGCGCCACCTGCACGGTCACCTTCAAGAAGGCCGGGACCTACCAGTACTTCTGCAAGTCGCACTACAGCCAAGGAATGGTCGGGACCATCGTTGTTGGCACCGCCACCAGCACCGCCTCGACCACCGCGGCCACCACCGCCAGCACCGCCCCGGTGATCAGCACCCCGAGCCAGGCCGCGCCGCCCACCCCGGGCAAACCTGGCATCTACTGGGCCGGCTACGGCCTGCTGGCGCTCGGTGCCCTGCTCGCCCTCATCGCGGTGTTCGCCTATCTGCGCTTCGCCCCCGTCTTCCGGCGCCAGCGCCGCTGAGCTGGCGGCACCGACGCCGCACGAGGCCGCAGCTCCAGTCAGACGAGTAGCCTGAAAGAGCAACGCTGCCTCGCCCTCCGGGAGCTGCCGTGGTTTCGACCGCATCGCCTACCGAGGTCCCCGAGCTGGTTGACTGGGACCTCGCCGCCCGGGTCGGACGCCGCGTCGCCGGCGGCGGCGACTTGGACGTGCGGTCTGCCTGGTCGCGCCAGTTCACCGAGCTGTCCACCACCGCCGACCAGGCCGTCGCCGACTTCACCGGGCTCGGCGGCGACCTGCCCCCACCGACCGCCGAGCCGCTCGACCGTGGCCAGTGGGTGGAGGCCAACCTCGCGACCCTGCGGCGCATCCTGCGCCCGCTGGCCGCCCAGGTTGCCACCCGCCGGTCCTGGCAGGCGCAGGGCGCGGTGCCGTCGGCGCTGCGGGCCAGCACCCGCACGCTGACCGGCGCCGAGGCCGGCACCCTGCTCGGCTACGTCGGCCAGCGTGTCCTCGGCCAGTACGACCTGCCGGTCCCGAAGCCGGGTGACGCCGACAACGGCGAGGGCAGGGTGTGGTATGTCGTCCCCAACGTGGTGAGCACCGAGCGGCGGCACGGCTTCCGGCCGAGGGATTTCCGGCTGTGGATCGCGCTGCATGAGACTGCCCACCGCCGCCAGTTTCGCGGCATCCCTTGGCTGCCCGGCCATATCCAGGGGCTCCTCGACGAGTATCTCGGGTCGGTCCAGGTGGACGAGGAGGCGCTGCGGCGCCTGGCGGAACGGCTGCAGAGCCTGCTGCGGCGGGCGTTCGCGGGCGAGCGGATCGACGTGCTCGACCTGGTGGTCACCCCCGAGCAGCGGGACACCCTGAACCGGGTGCAGGCCACCATGACCGTGCTGGAGGGCCACGGCGAGTTCGTGATGAACCAGCTCGGCGCCCAGCTCGTCCCCGGGCACGGCGAGATGCGCCGGGTGCTGCACGAACGCCGCAACGCCGGTGGCGCCAACCGGCTGCTGCAGGAGCTGCTCGGGCTGCGGCAGAAGCTCGACCAGTACGCGCGCGGCGAGCGCTTCATCGCTGACCTGTACGAGCGCGGGGGCATGGATCTGGTCAACCGGGTCTTCGCGGAACCGGAGGCGCTCCCGACCCTCGACGAGGTGAGCGACCCTGACCGCTACCTCGCCCGGACCGGAGGGTAGCCGAAAGATGGCCCGGGCCCCGGCCGCGCTGCGGCTGGTCGCAGACCGGGCCGGGCGCGCCCTCGCGGCGGCGGCTGCGCCGCAGGCAGGGGACGGTGTGGTGGTGGCGGTCTCGGGGGGAGCCGACTCGCTGGCGCTGCTGCACGCCCTGCGGACCCTGGCGGGGCCGCGCCGCTGGCGCCTCGAGGTCGTGACCGTCGACCATGGCCTGCGGCCGGACGCAGCTGCGGACGCCGCCTTCGTAGCCGACCACGCCAAGACGCTCGGCCTCGCCACACAGCTGCTCACGTTGGATGCTGCCGAGCTGGAGCGCCACCGCGGCGCCGGGCCCGAGGGTGCTGCGCGGGCAGCGCGGTACCAGGCGCTGCGGCAGGCAGCGGTGGCGGCCTCCTGCCGCTTTATCGCCACCGGCCACACCCTCGACGATCAGGCCGAGACCGTGCTGCTGCAGCTGCTGCGCGGCAGCGGCCCGGGAGGGGTGGCCGGCATGGCGGTGCGCGAGGGCGACCTGCTGCGGCCGCTGCTCGGGGTGCGCCGCGCCGAGACCCGTGCCTGCTGCGAGGCGGTCGGGGTCGCCTGGCGCGAGGACCCCAGCAACGCCGACGAGGAGCTGCTCCGCAACGCCGTCCGGCGCCGGGTGCTGCCCCTGCTCGAAGCGCTGCGGCCGGGCGCCGCGCGCACCCTCGCCCGCCACGCCGCCCTGGCGGCCGAGGAGCGCGACTGGCTGGCGCCCCTGACCGCGGCCGCCCTCGCCGAGGTTGTGGTGGAGGGCGAGCGCCCGCAACACCCCAGACAGGTCGGCGTCGCCCTGCGGGCCGCACAGCTCGCGGCGTTGCCCGACGCGCTCGGACGGCGCGTCGTGCGTGCTGCCGCGGCGCGGACCGCCTTCCCTGTGCCCGGCGCGGACGTCACCGACCAAGTGCTCGCCCTCGCCCGCAGCTCCCAGCCGCAGGCAGGGCCGGTTGCCTGGCCGGGTGGGACGGCCATCCGCGACGGCGCCCTGGTCGTGATCAGCCCGGCCGATACTCGGGACAGGGGCACGAACAGGTAGGCTAGCGTTTCAGCGAAGCGGCCAGTTCCAGGAGCGGGCAAGCGTGTTCGAAGACGACATCGAGTCGGTGCTGCTCACCGAAGAGCAGGTGCAGGCGAAGGTCCGCGATCTCGCGGCACAGATCTCCAAGGACTACGCCGGGCGCGACGTGCTGCTGGTCGGCGTGCTCAAAGGAGCCTTCATCCTGATGGCGGACCTGGCGCGGGCGCTGACCATCCCGCACGAGTTCGACTTCATGGCGGTGTCGTCCTATGGCTCCGCGACCCAGACCTCGGGGGTCGTCCGCATCCTCAAGGACCTCGACCGTGAGATCCAGGGCCGCGACGTGCTGCTGGTCGAGGACATCATCGATTCCGGCCTGACCCTGAGCTACCTGCTCAAGAACCTGCGCAGCCGGCGACCGGCCACGCTCGAGGTCTGCGCCCTGCTGCTCAAGCCAGAGCAATTCAAGGCCGACATCGAAGTCAAATACGCGGGTTTCGACATCCCCAGCGTGTTCGTGGTCGGCTATGGGCTTGACTACGCCGAGCGCTACCGCAACCTCCCATTTGTGGGCACCCTCAAGCCCGAGGTGTACCGCGGGCGCTAGAGCGGGCGCTGGACCCGATGCTACGATGGCGTACAGTGTCCACTTCACCACCGCCTCCAAGTCCAAGGCGGCCGGTCCACGGGCTGCCCGAAAGTCCGTGGGTCGTGCCACTATGGCGGTACGTGGCGCACACCGACGCCCGTTGTCGCGGGAACCTCGTGGGGGAGGAACCAGGTCGTGCACCTCTCCACGACGGAGCTTGGAAGGGAGGCAGGGGTTGGCATGACGGTCGCTGGCTAGTCGTCCTGCCCCGCGCGAAACAATGCCCAATATGAGCCGGCTGTTCCGAGGACCAATGGCCTACCTGCTGTTGATCCTCGTCTTGGTCTTCTTGTTTTTCAAGTTCTTCACTGCTGCCCAGCCGGCGGACCAACTTCCGCTCAGCGAGGTCACCTCCCTGATCAACGCTCAGAATGGCCCTGGCGTCCGCGACGTCACCCTGAAAGACAACGAGCTGAAGATCACCGGGACCGTCAAGAGCAACAGTCACCGTTTCGAGTCCAGCTACACCCAGAACCAGGGCCAGGCGCTCTACGACCTGCTGACCAAGAAGGGCGTCAACGTCGTCCGGGTCGACCAGCGTGGTCAGTCGGTGATCCTGCAGCTGCTGATCCAGTTGCTGCCGTTCGCGCTGATCCTGTTGCTGTTCTTCTTCCTGATGCAGCAGATGCAGGGCGGCGGCAACCGGGTGATGAGCTTCGGCAAGTCAAAAGCCCGCCTGGTCACCAAGGACCAGCCGAAGATCACCTTCCAGGACGTCGCCGGCGTGGACGAGGCGGTCGAGGAGCTGGAGGAGATCAAGGAGTTCCTCGAGAACCCCGCCAAGTTCCAGGCCATGGGCGCCAAGATCCCCAAGGGCGTGCTGCTGTTCGGCCCGCCGGGAACCGGCAAGACGCTGCTGGCCCGCGCGGTCGCCGGTGAGGCCGGGGTGCCGTTCTTCTCGATCTCCGGGTCGGACTTCGTGGAGATGTTCGTGGGTGTCGGCGCCAGCCGCGTCCGCGACCTGTTCGAGCAGGCTAAGGCCAACGCCCCTGCGATCGTGTTCGTGGACGAGATCGACGCGGTCGGCCGCCAGCGCGGCGCCGGCCTCGGCGGCGGTCACGACGAGCGCGAGCAGACGCTGAACCAGCTGCTGGTCGAGATGGACGGCTTCGACACCAAGTCGGGCGTGATCCTGATCGCGGCCACCAACCGGCCCGACATCCTCGACCCGGCGCTGCTGCGCCCCGGGCGCTTCGACCGCCAGATCGCCGTGGACCGGCCGGACCTCAAGGGCCGCCTCGACATCCTCAAGGTCCACGCCCGCGGCAAGCCGCTGTCGCACGGCATCGACCTGGAGGTGCTGGCGCGGCGCACGCCCGGCTTCACCGGTGCCGACCTCGCCAACGTGGTCAACGAGGCCGCCCTGCTGTCGGCCCGCCACGGCCGCAAGGAGATCGTCTCCGACGAGCTGGAGGAGGCGATCGACCGGGTCATCGCAGGGCCCGAGCGCAAGACCCGCGTGATCTCCGAGAAGGAGAAGCGCATGATCGCCTACCACGAGTCCGGCCACGCCATCGTGGGGCACGCGCTGCCGAACGCCGACCCGGTCCACAAGGTCTCGATCATCTCCCGAGGCCGCGCCCTCGGCTGGACCCTGGCCCTGCCGGTCGAGGACAAGTTCCTGGTCACCCGCAGCGAGATGATCGACGAGCTGGCGATGCTGCTGGGCGGCCGGGTCGCCGAGGAGCTGTGGTTCCTGGACCCGACCACCGGTGCCTCCAACGACATCGAGAAGGCTACCCAGCTCGCCCGCAAGATGGTCTGCGAGTACGGCATGAGCGACCGCCTCGGCTCACTGGTGCTCGGCACCAAGCAGGAGAACGTCTTCCTCGGCCGTGACTTCGGCCACCAGCAGGACTACTCCGAGCAGGTCGCCTTCGAGATCGACAAGGAGATGCGCCGCCTGATCGACGAGGCCCACGTCGAGGCCGAGCAGGTGCTCACCACCTACCGGGACGTGGCCGACAACCTGGTCGAGGCGCTGATGGAGAAGGAGACCATCGGCAAGGACGAGCTTGCCCTGCTGCTCGCCCCGGTGGTCAAGCGGCCCCCGCGCGGCATCATGGCGCCCCGCCCGGGCCACGTGAATCCCAACGGCAGCCGCTTCCGCGACGAGGCTGGCGTCGCCCGCGCGGACGGCTCAGCGGCTGACTGACACGCCCATGGCCGTCCACCACGACGGACAGACCGCGCCGGCCGGTGATCTGACCACCGGCCGGCGCGGTTTCGATTTCGGCAAGGTGGAGCAGGGGGTCCGCCTGATCCTGGAGGGGATCGGCGAGGACCTCGACCGCGACGGCCTGCGCGACACCCCCTCCCGTGTCGCTCGCATGTATGAGGAGATCACCGCCGGTCTCCACCATGACCCCACCGAGGCCCTCCGCGTCGTCTTCGAGGAGGGCCACGACGAGATGGTCATGGTCCGCGATATCCCGCTGTATTCGATATGCGAGCACCATTTGTTGCCGTTCGTCGGGAAAGCTCATCTCGCCTACATCCCCAACACCCGGGGCGAGATCACTGGCCTGTCGAAGCTGGCCCGGCTGGTCGACGGGCTGGCCAAGCGGCCGCAGGTGCAGGAGCGGCTCACCGCACAGGTCGCCGACGCCCTGGTCAGCCGCCTCAACCCGCGAGGGGCGCTGGTTGTGCTCGAAGCGGAGCATCTCTGCATGAGCATGCGCGGCGTCCGCAAACCCGGCTCGATCACGGTGACCTCAGCAGTCCGGGGAGTCTTCCGCGAGTCCATGGCCACCCGCATGGAAGCCATGAACCTGATCGGCGTGACCCGTTTGGGCTGAACCCAGGGCTGAGTCCGGGCCTGGGGACGCCTATCATGGCCGGCGTCTACCCAAGCGTTTCGGAGCAGCCGTCCGGAGGTCCCGTCCGTGGTGTTGGAGCCTGTCGTGCCGCATGACCTGCGGGTGGGGGACATGACACTGCCGACGTCGCGGCGCTGCCTGGTGATGGGGGTGCTGAACGTCACGCCGGACTCGTTCTCGGACGGTGGGCGCTACCTGGACCACCGGGCGGCGGTGGCGCATGGGCTGCAGCTCGCCGCTGAAGGGGCGGACCTGCTGGACGTGGGTGGGGAGTCGACCCGGCCGGGCGCGGCCTATGTCGGGGAGGCCGAGGAGTTGGCCCGGGTATTGCCGGTGATCGAATCGCTGGCACTGGCGACCGACGTGCCGATCTCGATCGACACCCGGAAGGCGACTGTGGCCCGCGCCGCGCTGGCGGCGGGCGCGGCGGTCGTCAACGACGTCAGCGCCGGCCGTGACGACCCCGACCTGTTCGGCGTTGCGGCTGAGGCCAAGGTGCCGCTGGTGCTCATGCACATGCAGGGCACCCCCGCGACCATGCAGGATGACCCGCACTACGACGATGTCGTTGCCGAAGTCGAGGCGTTCCTTTCCGAGCGCTGCGCTGTCGCCGAGGCCGCCGGGGTCGTCCGCGACGCGCTGGTGGTCGACCCAGGGATCGGCTTCGGCAAGCGCGACCCACACAACTATGCGCTGCTGGCCAACCTTGCCCGTCTCACCGGTCTCGGCCATCCGCTGCTGGTGGGCACCAGCCGCAAGGGCTTCGTCGGCCGTGCCCTGCAGTTGCCCGTGCACGACCTGGTCGAGGGCACCGCCGCCACGGTCACCTGGGTCGTCGAGCGCGGCGCCCGCATCGTCCGCGTCCACGACGTGCGTCACATGCTCCGCGTCGTGCGCATGACCGAGGCGCTCATGCGCGGTGCCGCCGCTGCGGCGCCCGGGGAGCCGCAACCATGACGAGGGCGCACGTCGCGCTCGGCTCCAACCTGGGGGACCGGATGGCGATCCTGGATACGGCGGTTCGCGCGCTCGACGCCGATGAGCTGACGCATGTGATGGCGGTCTCCAAGGTCTACGAGACCGAGCCGGTCGGAGGGCCGGAGCAGGACCCCTACCTGAATGCGGTCGCGGTGCTGGAGACCGACCGCGACCCAGCAGCGCTCCTGCACCTGTTGCTCGCCACCGAGGAGCGGCTTGGCCGGGTGCGAACCGAGCGCTGGGGCCCGCGCACCGCCGACCTGGACCTGATTCTCTACGACGGCCCCCCGATCGAGACGCCGGAGCTGACCGTGCCCCACCCGCGTGCGCGTGAGCGCGCCTTCGTACTGGTCCCGCTGGTCGACGCCGACCCGTTCGCTGTCTTCCCCGACGGCGAACCCGCCGTCGAGGCGCTCGCCCGGCTTGCTCCCGTCTCGGGCGTGGTCGCCGTGGGTGCGCTGGAGCCATGACGTAATGGACGCTGACGTGACGGACATGGACGTGATGACCATGACGAAGGGCCAGGCATGAAAGGCAGGGTCCGTTTTGAGCTGCTGCTCGGGCAGGTGCTTGAGGCGCTGCCACCGCCACCCGCCCAGGTCGTGGACGTCGGTGGGGGCACCGGGCAGCTGGCCGTGGCGCTGGCGCGGCACGGCTACCAGGTGACCGTGGTCGACATCTCCCCGGCGATGCTGGCCACCTGCGCGCAGCGTGCCACTGGCGAGGGCGAGGAGGTCAGCGCCCGGGTCGCCACCCTGCAGGGGGACGCCACTCAGGTCGCCAACCTGCTCGGCAACGCCAGCCAGGACGCCGCGCTCTGCCACGAGGTGGTCAGCTGTGTCCAGGACCCGGGCGCCGTGCTCGACGCCCTTGGGCAGGTGCTGCGGCCGGGCGGGGTGCTGTCGCTCACCTTCGTCAACCGCGACTGGCTGGTGCTGCGCGCCGGTCGGCAGGGCGCCTTCCCGGCCGCGCTGCGCCTGCTCGACGAGCCGTCCCAGCCCGGCGACGAGCTCCCATCCGCCTCCGTGCCAGGGCCTGGGGGGGCCGGCAACGCGGTGACCCTTGGGGAGCTGGAGCGGCAGCTGCTGCGAGCCGGGTTCGAGCCCGCTGGCGCCGCTGGTGTGAGCGTCTTCGCCGAGACGCGCCACGACGACTTGGACAGCGCGGCGCTCAAACAGCTGGTCCAGCTGGAGCGGCGGGTCGCCGGCCGCGAGCCGTACCGCTCAAGCTCCCATATCGTGCATTTGATAGGGAAGCGGGCATCGGTCGGAGCCAGCTTGCCTCGATATACTCGCTGAAGCCTGTCCACCGGAGCGGGCGATCGGAGCTCCTATGCCTGAGGAACCCACCAGGAAGTACTCACCGGCGGCGGTGATCGGTGCCGGGCGGGTCGGCCTGGCGCTGGCGGTCTTCCTGCAGCGTCTCGGTGTCGAGGTGACGGTTGGGGTGCGCTCCGACCGGGGCCGCGAGCGTGCCGAGGCTGCGGGCCTCAAAGCCGCACCGGCTGCGGCGGCGCCCAAGGGCGCCAAACTGGTCATCCTTGCAGTACTGGACGACGAGCTGCCCTCGCTGATCACCGCACTGGCGGCCGAGGGCGCCTTCGAGCCTGGCCAAGCGGTCATCCACACCGCCGGCGTTGACGGCCCGGAGCTGCTCATCCCCGCTGGCGCCGTCGGCGCCCTGGTAGCCGCCTGCCACCCGGTGCAGACCTTCACCGACGACCTCGACGCCACCCTCGGCCGCATCCCTGGGACCGTCTGGGGCGTGACCGGCGACCCGGTCGGCCGCGAGGTGGTGGTCATGCTCGGCGGGCGTCCCATGGACGTGCCCGCCTCGGGCCGGGTCCGCTACCACGCCGCCCTGGTGCTCTCTGCCAACGGCGCCGCCGCGCTGGCCGCCAGCGCCGCCGACATCCTCAAGGCCGGCGGCCTGATCGACCCGGCCGCCGTGGTCGCCCCGCTGATCCACGCCAGCATCGACTCCGCCCTCGCCACCGGCCAGGCGGGCATGTCCGGGCCGTGGGTTCGCGGCGAGGGCCGCACCGTCGGCATGCATACCGAGGCGCTTGCCCGCAAGCAGCGGGTGATCAAGGTCTACAAGGCGCTCGCTCACCTGGTCGCTGACCGGGCCGCCGCCGCCGGCCGCCTCGAGCCGGAGGCACGCCGCCGCCTTGAGGCGGCGCTGCAGGACGGCGACGGCGACGACCCGCGTGAGCGGCTCGAGCTGCTGCGGAGGGTGGCCAGGCGTGCGCGCGGTCGAGAGCAGCGCTGAGTTCGCCGCTGCCACCGCCGAGGCCCGCGGGGGCGGCGGCGGGACGGCTCAGGTCGGTTTCGTGCCTACCATGGGCGCCCTGCACGACGGCCACCGCGCCCTGCTCGCCCAGGCGCGGCAGGAGCGCGACTTCGTGATGGCCTCGATCTTCGTCAACCCGCTGCAGTTCGGGCCGGGGGAAGACCTCGCCCGCTACCCGCGTGACCAGGAGCGCGATCTCGCCATTCTCGAGGAGGAGGGCGCGGACCTCGCCTTCGTGCCGGTGGAGGGCGAGCTGTGGCCGGGCGGCGAGCCAGCCGTGCGCCTCACCGTAGGCGGCACGCTCGGCACCACCCTGGAGGGTGCCCACCGGCCCGGCCACCTCGACGGTGTCGCCACGGTGGTGGCCAAGCTGCTGCACCTGGCCGGTCCCTGTGCCGCCTATTTCGGCCAGAAGGACGCCCAGCAGCTCGCCATGGTCCGGCGCATGGTCGCCGACCTGGCGTTCCCGCACGAGATCGTGGCCGTCCCCACCGTCCGCGAGCACGATGGGCTGGCCCTCTCCTCCCGCAACGCCTACCTGTCGCCGCTGGAGCGCGTCAACGCCAGCGCGCTCTACCGGGCGCTGCAGGCAGGACGCGCCGCCTGGTATGCGGGCAAGACGCAGCCGGCCGAGGTGGAGTCCGTCGCGCTCACCCTGCTGGAGGCGACCCCAGGCGTCGAGCTGCAGTACCTCGCCCTGGTCGAGCCGGACGACTTCCGCCCCGCCGCCCAGGCACGCGCTGGCCAGGTCCTCGCCACCGCCGCCCGGGTTGGCCCCGCCCGCCTGATCGACAATGTCATCCTGGAGCAATCACAAGGGGGGATGACCTAGACATGCTGCTTGCCATCGACGTCGGCAACACCGAGATCACCATCGGCGTGTTCGACGGCGACGACCTGGTGCAGCACTGGCGCGCTTCCACCGTGGCCGACCGCACCGCCGACGAGACCGCCCTGCTGCTGTCCGGGTTCCTGGGCCAGGAGGGGCTGGACCTTGGTTCCAAGATCAGCGGCGTGGCCATCTCCTCGGTGGTGCCGGCGGTCACCGCCGCGCTGCGCGAGATGGTGCGCCGCTATTGCGGGGTTGAGGCGCTGGTAGTCGAGCCGGGCGTGCGTACCGGCCTGTCGATCCTGGTGGAGAACCCGCGGGAGGTCGGCGCCGACCGGGTGGTCAACACCGCGGCGGCCTTCGCCGCCTACGGCGGGCCCGCGGTGGTGGTCGACTTCGGCACCGCCACCACTTTCGACGCGGTCTCCGAGCGGGGCGAGTACCTCGGCGGGGCGATCGCGCCGGGCATCCAGATCTCCACCAACGCGCTGGCGCAGCATGCCGCGCAGCTCCACCGGGTCGAGCTGGTCGCGCCCCGTTCGGTGGTCGGCAAGAGCACCACCGAGTGCCTGCAGTCCGGCATCGTCTATGGGTTCGCCGGCCAGGTGGACGGGATCGTCCGCCGGATGGTCGCGGAACTTGGCGGGCAGGCGACTGTGATCGCCACCGGCGGGCTCGCCAGCGCGGTCCTCGACGCCTGCGAGACCATCCAGCGCCACGACCCCTGGCTGACCCTGTATGGCCTGCGCATCGTCTTCGGCCGCAACCAGTCGCAGGGCCCCGGTCAGGGTCAGGGTCAGGGGCGCGACCGTGAGCCCTCGGCCTGACCGGGGGCCTGACCGGAAACGGGACCGGGTGGCGGGACGGCCGCTGTCGCCCCGCGCGTTCCGGCCCTTCGGTATCGAGGCCGTCCTGCTCGGATCGCCAACCGGCCAGGACGGGCTGGTCCGCCGCGACGGGGTGGCGCTGTGGCGGCGCCTGGAGGCGCACGCGCCCCTGTTCGACCGGATCGCCAGGGAGGCCGCGGCGGCCACCCACGGCGCGGCCGACGATGCGGCCAGCAGCCTGGCCACGGATGGGCTGCTCGCAATCCGGGTGGTGACCGCCGCCCCGCCAGGGCGCGACCGGGCCATGCGTGTTCCGATGTTCGGTGAGCGGGCTGCCCGCGTCCTGCAGCTGGCCGAGGGGCCGCCGCCGGAGCCCGGCTGGCTGCTGCTGGTCGACGAGGGGCCGGGGGAGACCTGGCTCTACCTCGCCGAGGAGCCAGACCCGTCCGCCGCGCTCCACGAGTTCCTCGGCCGCCGCGGGCGCACCGACTTCGCCCGGGTCCGGCGCCGCTCCCGCGCCGGCTCCATCGGCAGCGTCGGCCTGCTGGCCGGCCTGGTCCTGGTGGTCTACGCGGGCGCCCTCGGCCTCGGCCTGACCGGCCAGGTAGTCGGCGCCGCCGCGCTGTTCGGGTCGATCGCCGTATTGGTACGCGCCCGCCCTCGATAGCTCGGTAGGATTCGGGGCGAACGTACCGACCATCTGGAGGAAGCGAGCCCGTGCCCGACGACGAGAACCCAACCGAGGAGCGCGGCGAGCATCGCTCCGCCGTGGAGCAGGCGCGGCGGGTCAAGCTCGCCAAGCTGCGCGGCGCAGGGGTCGACGCCTACCCGGTCGGCTTCCAACGCAGCCACACCCTGGTGCAGGTGGTGGAGGGCTGGACGCACCTGGCCGACGGGGAGGAGTCGGGCGACGTCGTGCGGGTTGCCGGTCGGATCGTGCTGAAGCGCTTCATGGGCAAGCTCGGCTTCTGGACCCTGCGCCACGGTGACGACGAGCTGCAGGTGATGCTGAACCAGGGCGTGCTCGGGCCCGAGCGGTTCGGCTTCGCCGAAGAATTCGACGCCGGTGACTGGGTCGGCGTCGAAGGCCTGGTGATCCGCACCAAGCGGGGCGAGTTGTCAGTCAAGGCGGCCACGGTCACCCTGCTCGGCAAGTCGCTGCGGCCGCTGCCCGACAAGTGGCACGGCCTGGTGGACGTGGAGGCGCGCTCGCGCCAGCGGGAGCTGGACCTGATCGTCAACCCGGCCGCCCGGGCCGCTGCCCGGCTGCGCGGCCGGGTGGTCCAGACGCTGCGGGCCGAGATGCTGGCGCGCGACTACCTCGAGGTGGAGACCCCGCTGCTGGTCCCGGTCCCTGGCGGCGGCTTCGCGCGGCCGTTCGTCACCCACCACAACGCCCTCGACACCGATCTTTACCTGCGGGTCGCCTCTGAGCTATATCTGAAGCGGCTGCTGGTCGGCGGAATGGACCGGGTCTTCGAGGTGAGCCGCATGTTCCGCAACGAAGGCATCGACTCGACTCACAACCCCGAGTTCACCATGCTGGAGTCGAACGCGGCCTTCCAGGACTACCACGACATGATGATGCTGAGCCGCGAGCTGATCCAGGCTGCCGCCGACGCGGCGCTCGGCACCCGCCAGCTCTCCTACCAGGGCATTTCCATTGACCTGGACGCCGAATGGCCGCAGGACACCCTGCTTGAGGCTGCCCGCGCCGCGATCGGCGTGCCGGATCTCGCCTACGACTGGCCGCTCGAGCAGGTCCGTGATGCCTGCGACCGCGCCGGGGTGCACTGGCAGCCCAGCTGGGGAGTGGGCAAGCTGGTCCTGGAGATCTACGAGCAGCGCGCCGAGGGCCGCATCGTCGAGCCGACCTTCGTGACCGACTACCCGACCGAGGTCTCGCCGCTGGCCCATCCGCACCGGGATGACCCCTTCGTCACGGAACGGTTTGAGTTGATCATCGCCGGCCGTGAGTACGCCAACTGCTTCTCCGAGCTGACCGACCCGGACGAGCAGCGCGCCCGCATGGAGGCCCAGGCGCTCGCCAAGGCCGGCGGGGACGAGGAGGCCATGGTGGTCGACCAGGCCTACCTGCGAGCGCTGGAGCTGGGCCTGCCCCCCAACGCCGGCCTTGGCATCGGCGTGGATCGCCTGGTCATGCTGCTCGGCGACCTCTCCTCGATCCGCGAGGCGGCGCTGTTCCCGCAGCTGCGGCCGGAGGAGATGTGAGGCGGCCGGCGGAGAGGTGACGCGCCGGAGACCGAACTCGGGCTCAACGGCGCCCACTGGCCGGCCGATGGGTTGACGGCGGGTTGACGGCGCGGAACATGCGCGCGGCCAGATGCGTTGATGCAAGAGACAATGACGAGACCAGCGGCGGGACCTTTAGCTTTGGCCGTTGCCGAGATTGGGCTTTCGGGAGCCGCCATAGCCAGGTGTATAGTCGATTGGCGGCAAGGTGTCGCTGCCGCCGTATCCCTGGGGGTTTGGCATGTTTGAGCGCTTCACCGATCGGGCTCGACGAGTCGTCGTGCTCGCCCAGGAGGAAGCCCGGCTCCTGAATCACAACTACATCGGCACCGAGCATATCCTGCTCGGCCTGATCCACGAGGGCGAAGGGGTCGCCGCCAAGGCGCTCGAGTCGCTCGGGATCTCGCTTGAAGCGGTCCGCGCCCAGGTCGAAGAGATCATCGGCCAGGGTCAGAGCGCCCCGACCGGGCACATCCCCTTCACGCCACGAGCCAAGAAAGTGCTCGAGCTGTCGCTGCGCGAAGCGTTGCAGCTCGGCCACAACTACATCGGTACGGAGCACATCCTGCTCGGCCTGATCCGCGAGGGCGAGGGCGTCGCTGCCCAGGTCCTCGTGAAGCTCGGCGCCGATCTCTCCCGCGTCCGCCAGCAGGTCATCCAGCTGCTCTCGGGCTATCGGGGAGAAAAGGAGGGACCGGGCGGCGCCCCCGGCGAAGCCCAGCCGCAGGGGTCGCTGGTGCTCGACCAGTTCGGGCGCAACCTCACTCAGCTCGCCCGGGAGGGCAAGCTGGACCCGGTGATCGGGCGGGAGCGCGAGATCGAGCGGGTCATGCAGGTGCTGTCGCGCCGGACCAAGAACAACCCGGTGCTGATCGGCGAGCCGGGAGTGGGCAAGACCGCCATCGTGGAGGGCCTGTCGCAGGCGATCGTCAAGGGTGAGGTGCCCGAGACGCTCAAGGGCAAGCAGATGTACACCCTGGACCTGGGTGCGCTGGTGGCCGGGTCGCGGTACCGCGGTGATTTCGAGGAGCGGCTGAAGAAGGTCCTCAAGGAGATCCGTACCCGCGGTGACATCGTGTTGTTCATCGATGAGCTGCATACGCTGGTGGGTGCTGGCGCGGCCGAGGGTGCGATCGATGCGGCGTCGATCCTCAAGCCGATGCTGGCCCGGGGTGAGCTGCAGACGATAGGTGCGACCACGCTTGAGGAGTACCGCAAGTATTTGGAGAAGGATGCGGCGTTGGAGCGGCGGTTCCAGCCGATCCAGGTGCAGGAGCCGACGGTGGCTCACACCATCGATATCTTGAAGGGCCTGCGGGACCGTTACGAGGCGCATCATCGCGTCACGATCACCGATGACGCGCTGGTGGCTTCTGCGAACCTGGCGGACCGCTATATCTCTGACCGGTTCCTGCCCGACAAGGCGATCGACCTGATCGACGAGGCCGGCAGCCGCATGCGCATCCGCCGCATGACCGCCCCGCCCGACCTGCGCGAGTTCGACCTGCGCATCGCCAACGTCAAGCGGGACAAAGAGTCGGCCATAGACTCCCAGGACTTCGAGAAGGCCGCCTCGCTGCGCGACACCGAAAAGCAACTCCTGGCCGACAAGGCCCGCCGCGAGCGGGAGTGGAAGTCCGACGACATGGACGTGGTCGCCGAAGTCGACGAGGAGCAGATCGCCGAGGTGCTTGCCTCTTGGACCGGCATCCCGGTGTTCAAGCTGACCGAGGAGGAGACTGCCAAGCTGCTGCGTATGGAAGATGAGCTGCACAAGCGGGTCATCGGCCAGGACACCGCCATCCGCGCGGTCTCCCAGGCGATCCGGCGCACCCGCGCCGGGCTGAAGGACCCCAAGCGCCCGTCGGGCTCGTTCATCTTCCTAGGCCCCTCGGGCGTCGGCAAGACCGAGCTGTCGCGGACGCTGGCGGAGTTCCTGTTCGGCGACGAGGACTCGCTGATCGCGCTGGACATGTCGGAGTACATGGAAAAGCACACCGTCAGCCGGCTGATCGGCTCGCCGCCGGGCTACATCGGCTATGAGGAGGGCGGCCAGCTCACCGAGGCGGTGCGCCGCAAGCCCTTCAGCGTGGTGTTGTTCGACGAGATCGAAAAGGCCCACCCTGACGTCTTCAACACGCTGCTGCAGATCCTGGAGGACGGGCGGCTGACGGACGCGCAGGGCCGCACGGTCGACTTCAAGAACTGCGTGCTGATCATGACCTCCAACCTCGGCACTCGCGACATCGCCAAGGGCACCACGCTGGGCTTCACCGCCAAGCCGGACGCCAAGGTCGACTACGAGCGCATGCAGGGCAAGGTCATGGATGAGCTGAAGCGCCACTTCCGGCCGGAGTTCTTGAATCGGATCGACGAGGTGATCGTCTTCCACCAGCTCAGCCGCGAAGAGGTCAAGGAGATCGTCGGCCTGCTCATACGGCGGGTGGTGGAGCAGCTGAAGTCCAAGGACATCGCGATGGAGCTGACCGACGCCGCCAAGAACTACCTGGCGGACAAGGGCTACGACCCGGCGCTGGGCGCGCGGCCGTTGCGCCGCACCATCCAGCGCATGGTCGAGGACCCGCTGTCGGAGAAGCTCCTCTGGAAGGAGTTCAGCGCCGGCCAGCTGATCATGGTCGACGTCGAAGACGACAAGATCGTCTTCAAGACGCTGGAGCAGGCCACCGGCATCGACGTCCCACCGGCGGAGCTCGCTGGCAAGGAGTAACCCCCACCGGATGTCCCACCCCAGGGATAGACAAAGCCCCCGGACTTCCGGGGGCTTTGTCGTGGGGCCGGGAGCCTCGTCACCGATCCGAGGCGTCACAGCAGCGCGGCAACCGTGGTGATCGCATCGAGAATCTGCCCTTGACGGTCGGCGTCCCCTGATGGGTCGCTCAGGCCGGCGGCGTCGCGGTCCTCATCCTCGGTAGCGGGCGAGGCGTCGCCGTTGGCATTGAACGGCCAAGGCGAGATGCCAGTCAGCGCCCGGCAGCGCCGCGCCAGCGTGGCGATCCGTGGCGTGTCAGGATGGTGGGCCTGCCGGGCGATCGTGGCGGCGAGCTGCAGCGACAGCAGCCCGACGAAGTGATCGTGCACCTCGGCACAGCCGTAGAGCGCGGCGCGCAGATGGCGCCGGGCCTCGGCGGTGCGGCCGGCTCGGTGCTCGGTGAACGCCAGGCCGAAGCGCAGCAACTCGGTCCCACTGTTGCGGCCTTCCTGGGTTTCCCGGTCCAGGGCATCCTGGAGCCGGCGGCGGGCGGTTGTATGGCGGCCGCGGAGCGTCAGCGCCATCCCGGAGAGGTAGGCGGCATGGCTGAAGGCGGGCACATTCACCCAGTCCGAGCTGGAGAGCAGTTCGTCCGCGAGTCGGTCCACCTCGCCGTAGCGACCCCGCGGCAGTGCGAGCAGCATCTGCCGGTGCAGGCACAGGCGGCGCAGCGACGGGACCGTCCCGGCACGCGCAAGCGCCTCGTTCAGGTTCGCTTCCGCCTCATCACACCGGCCGCGGTACAGCAGCTGCGTCACGGAGCCGGCAAGCGCCGGCACCATGACCTCGGGGGTCCCGATCGCTCGGGCAGCCTCGATGACCGCGCGCGTCCGCTCCAGACCGTCAGGGTCACACCGCTCGAGGGCGACGGCTGCCAGGCCGAGCAGGACATCCATCCGGCGGCTTGCCCACGCACCATGCTCGGGGCCGCCCTCTGGCATCAGTTCGAGCGCGCTGGTGAGGTACTCGGCGAGCGTCGCAGCGACCTCGTCCTCGTCCTCGCCGTCGCCGGGGGACAGGCCGTGGCCACCAACCTGCTCCACCGCCTCCACCGAGACGGTTCCCGCGAAGATCGCCAGCCGTGACAGCAGCCGGCGTTGCGGATCGTCGAGCAGGCTGATGCTCCAGGCGATGGTGGTCGCCAGCGCATGCTGGTGTGGGAGCTCGGTGTCGTTGTCGCGCCGCAGCAGCGGCAGCTCAAGCTGATCGGGCAGCGACAGCAGGGGGATCGTGCGCAGGCGCGCGGCGGCCAGCTCGATCGCGAGCGGCAGGCCGTCCAAACGCCGGCACACCCGCGCGACCGCCGCCTCGGCGTCGGCGCCCAAGAGGTCCAGGTCCGGGTAGTGTTCCCCGGCGCGCTGCCGGAACAGCCGCACCGCGTCCCTCTCGGCCAGCGGCGGGAGCTGCCAGACCGTCTCGCCGACCACGTCCAGCGGGCGGCGGGAGGTCACCAGCAGGTCGACCGTGGGGCATGCCCGCAGCACGGCGTCAACCAGCCGCCCGGCCGGCCCAGCGACGTGCTCAGCGTTTGTCGACCAGCAGCAAGAGGTCGCGGTCCTGTAACCGCCGCAGTAGCGCGGCCAGCGGTGCTTCCGCACCGGTCCCGGCGGTCAGGCGGAATCCCAGGACCTGCGCCACGACGTCGACCACCGCCGCGGTGCTGTCGGTGCCGGTGACGGCGTGGCTGGGCGGCAGCGGCCCGAGCTCCGCAACCGCGACCCCGTCGGCGTAGCTACCCATGATCTGGCCGGCCACGGCCAGGGCCAGGGTGGTCTTGCCGACCCCGCCCGGCCCGGTCACCGTGACCAGCCGGCGGGCCGGCAGGAGCTCCGTGATCTCGCGCAGCGGGGATTCCCGGCCGCCTGGAGTGCCCGGCAGCGGCCGGCGGCCGCGCCAGCGGGGTCGCGCCCCCCTCGCCCGCACCGGTCCGGCTTCGCGGCGCAGCACCTCAAGGTGTGCCTCGCGTAACTCGCCGCCTGGGTCCACGCCGAGCTGCTCCCGCAGCCGCGTGCGGATCCGTTCGTAGGCGTCGAGCGCTGCCGCGCGCTGCCCGGCCCGGTGGTAAGCGAGCACCAAGCGAGCGTGAAGCGGTTCATGCAGCGGCACCCACCCGGCCGCCCTGACCAGCCAGGGCAGCAGTTCCCGCAGCTCTGGCGGCTCCGGCTCGGCCGGCTCATCCGGCCTCCCACGGACGGCATTGCTTCGCTCGCCTGCCTGCTCGGCCGGCTGGTCCAGCAGGTCCAGCACGGTGTCGGCGTAGGCGAGCGCGGTCTCGACCAGCTCTTGCTCGATCGCGACCATCGGCGGCCAGGCCCGCACCTCGGCGCCGAGGTCTTCGACGACCGGGCCACGCCACAGGGCGGCCGCCTGGGCGAGGAGACGGTGCCGCTGCCGCACCTCTCCGGCCCGGCGGGCGTGCTCGGCTTGGGCGCCCAGCGCCGCGAGCCTCGCGTGGTCCAGCGTCTCGGGATCGACCGCCAGCCGGTAGCTGCCGGCCTGCTGGACCAGGACCCCGCCGGCGGCGCGCGGACGCCGGTCAGGGTCGAGCAGCTTCCGCAGCCGGGTCACGTAGGTCTGGACCACGTTCAGCGCGCTCGCTGGCGGCGCCTCCGGCCACAGGCGCTCGATCAGCGTGTCAGGCGCCACGGGCCCGTCGGCCACCAGCAGCGCCGCCAGCAGCCTGCGCTGCTGCGCCGGTCCGAGCGCCACCAGCGCACCGTCCCGCCAGACCCGCAGGGGACCCAGCACCTCGAACCGCAGCCGCGTCTCCGGCACCCGCGAACCGACACCCCCGTCTGGTTGCCCGCGTCAACTCGCAGCATCCTGGCAGCGTCACCCAGATCTGGGCAACTCGGAACGACGCCTCGACGTCCAATCGGCGTCAAGCAGGGGTCAAGTCACCTCCGAAATGCTACCGCGCAGCGGGGGAGGGGGAGGCCCGGGGGCCCTCTCGCCCGCCGTCCTGGAACGCTGGTCAATTCGAGCTGGAGGATTGATGAGACGGTTGAAGCCGGTACTTGCGGTTGGTGGGTTCGCGGTCGGCGTGGCCGCGTTGGTGTTTGTCGGCACGGTGGTGGCTGGGTCACGGGCGAGCGCGTCGGAACCAATAACGTGCGGCTCGTACAAGGATCACTACTCCTCGGACGGCGGGGCGCGCTACCACTTCCACGTGTGCTCCAACAGCAGCCTTGCCACGGTCTCCGGGACGCTGTCGGACATCAAGGCAGACGGCCGTGCCGCCAGGCTCTGCGCAGACGCCTTTTCTCTGGACCGACCCAAGCCAATCTGTCCGGAATTTGTCGCGAAGGTCGGCGGCGTGGGCAACTCGACCTCGGCCTCCTACACCTTCTACGCCCCCCTTTTCGGAGGCATCAAGGTGTGCAATGGGCTTGACGCTGACGGAGTGCCCAACCACTGCGGCGCCTGGGACTACAACATCTGAGCTGGTCTGAGCTGTGAACCCGGCCGACCGCCGGGCTGACGCTAGTGCATCCCGGACGGGCTGAACGAAAGGTTGCTGATGCTCCAACGAACGAAGCGTCTCCTGATAGCGATGGCCGCCGTCCTGGCAGCCGTTGTGCTGGCCGTCGTCCTGCTGGCGCCTGCCGGCTTGGCCGACATCAACAGCGTCTACACCACCGACAGCAACCATGGTGGAGGGGCCTCCTTCGAGGTGATGGCCCCTGGGTGGTATCAGCTCACGGTGTGCGACCGGGCAAGCGATGGCAAAGGGGCGGTGGCGCATCTTCGATACACCACCACAGGCACGCTCATCGCCACGTGGCGCGATCCAAGCCACGATGGGTCATGTCAGTACGCCGACAGCCCGCTCGACATCCCTGCTATCTCCCCAGGCTTCAGCATCACGCTCACGACCTGCCTCTACTGGCATGATTCCAACGGCGCCTACCACGAGAAATACTGCTTCTCGAAGGTGGGCAGCTCCTAGCTGGAGGCGGCCGGCCGACGATGCCAGCTAAGCGGAGCGGTGGGCGGTTTTGCCGCTAGCGAGTAGCCTGCGAGCATCATGGCCAATACCGCATCTCGGGCAGCCGAGCGGCAGGCGCTCGACCGCCTCTCCTGGGTGCATGGCGCTGGCGCGCTCGGGGACGGGATGGTCGCGGTGGCGCTGGCGGGGACGCTGTTCTTCGCGGTGCCGCTGGCGGCAGCGCGGCCGCGGGTGGGGCTCTACCTGCTGGTGACGGTGGCACCGTTCGCGGTGGTGGCGCCGCTGCTGGGGCGGCTGCTGGACGGGCGCCGGGGCGCCAGCCGGGTCGCGATGGTGGCGGCGTTCGTGGCGAGGGCGTTGCTGGCCACCTGGGCGGCCTCCCGGCTCGACTCGTGGGAGTTGTATCCGCTGACCTTTGGGCTGCTGGTGTGCTCGCGGGTGCATGGGATCAGCCGCAGCGCGATCGTGCCGGAGCTGGCTGGGCCAGAGCGGCCGCTGGTCGCGGTGAACGGCCGCTGCGCCAGGGTCGCGGCGGTCGGGGCGACCGTGGGGGCGCTGCTGGCGGTTGTGGTCCACAGGTTCTTCGGCGGCTCGGGGGTGCTGCACGTCGCCGGGTTCGTGTTCCTGGCCGGCGCGGGGTTGGCGCTGCTGCTGCCGGGGACAGGGACGCGCCAGCGGCGCGGTTCGGTGCCCGGGACCGGTGTCTACGATCACGTGGCTGAGGGCGCCCTGCGTGGCTCCGTCGGGCTCAACACGCGGGTCCGGCTGGCACGGAGCGCAAGCGCGCTGAACCGAGCGGTGGCCGGGTTCACGCTGTTCCTGCTGGCGTTTGCCTTGCGCCGTCATGGCGTGCAGACCGCCGGGCTGGGGCTGCTGCTCGCCGCCGTGGGGATCGGTGGGGTGGCGGGAGCGTTCACCGTGTCGCACCTCGGCCGGCTGCTGCGGGAGGAGAGCCTGCTGCTCGTCGGGCTGGCGCTGTCGGCGGCCTGCACGCTGTCGCTGGCCGGTCATGTGGGCGTGGTGACGGGGGCGCTGGCTGGGCTGGTCATGGGCGCTGCCGTGGCGGCGGCCCGGCTCGGCTTCGAGAGCCTGGTGCAGCGCGAGGTGCCGCTGGCCGCGCGAGGGACAGCAATCACCCGCGCCGAGACGGCCTTCGCGCTCGCCTGGGTGCTCGGCGCCTTGCCGCCGGTGGCGCTGCCGCTGCCGACTGGCCCGGCCCTCGTCGGCGTCGGGTTGCTCTGCGTCGTCGCGGGGCTGGGCTACGCCGGCGGCCTGTACCGTTTCCGTGAGGGCGCGGCGGTCGCCGCCGCACCAGGCCGGGTGCCGTGAGCGCTCCCACAACCCCGGTTCCCTCGGTCGATACCAGCCTGCTCGGCGAGGTCCGTACCGCCGTGCTGCGCTGGTTCGAGCAAGCCCGGCGGGACCTGCCATGGCGCCAGACCCGAGACCCCTACCGGGTGCTGGTCGCTGAGGTGCTGGCGCAGCAGACCCAGGCGGCGCGGGCCGCAGCTGCCTACCCGACGTTCCTGGAGCGGTTCCCGGACGTGGCGGCGCTCGCGGCAGCGAGCCCGGCCGAGGTGCTGCGCGCCTGGCAGGGGCTCGGCTACAACCGCCGCGCGCTCGCTCTGCGTGCCTGCGCCCAGGCGGTGGTGGCGCGGGGCGGCTGGCCGGACACGATCGCGGGGCTTGCCGCGCTCCCCGGCGTCGGCCCCTACACCGCCCGCGCGGTCGCCTGCTTCGCCTTCGGCCAGGACGTGGCACCGGTCGACACCAACGTCGCCCGGGTGCTGGCCCGCTCGCTGGCCGGGGCGGATCCGTCCCAGCTCGGCGCGGCCGCGCGCCAGCGCCTCGCCGACGAGGCCATGCCCGCCGGGACCGGCCAGGCGTGGGCGTGGTCGTCGGCGCTGATGGACGTGGGCGCCGCCCACTGCCGCCCGCAGCCGCGTTGCGACGGCTGCCCGCTGGCACTGCGCTGCCGCTGGCGCGCCCTCGGCACGGCAGCGCCGCCGCCGACCCCGAAGGCGCAACCCCCGTTCGCCACCTCCGACCGCCGCTGGCGCGGGGCGGTGGTGCGGGCGCTGGCCGCAGCCCCTCCAGCTGGCATGGAGGAGGCCGCGCTGGCAGCCGCCACTGACGCAACTGCGGCGGGGCGGCCGGACGGCTGGTTCCCGAAGTTGCTGGACCGCCTCCAGACGGAAGGTCTCATCACCCGGGACGCTCAGGGGCGCTTCCACCTGCCCTCGTAACGGCGGCGACTCGGGGTGATCCCTGACGAACAGTAGGGGTAGCCCCCGGTCGGTTCTGGGGGAGACCCGGATGTGGGTGGCGTTGCCTGCCTCGTAGGGTCGGATCAACAAAAATCCGCCCAAACGAGAGGGACAATTCAATGGGCAACCTCGCCGCCCGGGTTGGACGGTGGAGCGCGAGCCACTGGAAGACAGCCGTGATCGGCTGGATCCTGTTCGTGGCCGTGTTCGTCACCGTCAACTCGACCATGAAGGCAAAAGAAGCCACCGACGCCGAGCAGTCGTCAGGCGACAGCAAGGTGGCCGCGGTGATCCTGCAGGACGCCGGCTTCCCCAAGAGCTCCGGCGAAAGCGTGATCATCCAGAACCCGTCCGGCAACGCGACCGCCCCCGCCTTCCAGGGCATTATCCGCGACGTGGCCGACAGGCTCCGCGGCCTCAACGGGGTCGCCAAGCTGCAGGCGCCGCTCGGGGCAGGGTCGCAGAGCGCCGCGCTGATCTCCAAGGACGGCCACTCCGCGCTGGTCCAGTTCCAGATCCCCGACGAGAACAACGACGCCGAGAAGAAGGTCGAGCCGATCATGGCGGCGGTCTCCGGCCTGCAGCGCGCCCACTCCGGCTACGTGATCGCCGAGTTCGGCCAGGCCAGCGCCAACCACGACCTGGACGCGACCGTCGGCAAGGACTTCAACAACGCCGAGAAGCTCACCCTGCCGCTGGTCCTGCTCATCCTGGTGTTCGCGTTCGGGGCGCTGGTGGCGGCGACCATCCCGGTGCTGCTGGCGTTCACCGCCGTGCTCGCCACCTTCGGGCTGAGCGTGCTGGTCAGCCATTTGGTTCCCAACGGCGGTTCGGCAGTCAACTCGATCATCCTGCTGATCGGCATGGCCGTCGGCGTCGACTACTCCCTGTTCTACCTGCGCCGCGAGCGCGAGGAGGTGGCCGCCGGACGTGACCGCAAAAGCGCCCTGCGGATCGCCGCCGCGACCTCCGGCCAGGCGGTGCTGATCTCCGGCGCCACCGTGCTGATCGCCATGGGTGGGATGCTGCTGGTCGGCGACGCCACCTTCTCGTCGATCGGCGTCGGCACCATGATGGTGGTGTTCATCGCCATGCTCGGGTCGGTCACCGTCCTGCCGGCGCTGCTGTCGAAGTTCGGCCACGGCGTCGAGCGGGGCCGCATCCCCTTCCTCGGCAAGTGGCTGCAGCGCCGCCGTGCCTCCAGCAGGACCGCCTGGGATTACGTGCTCAAGCCGGTGCTGCGCCGGCCCCTGATCGCGGCCAGCAGCGCCGCGCTGGTCTTGGTGCTGCTGGCGCTGCCTGCCTTCGGGCTGCAGGTGAAGCTGTTCGGCGTCACCGATCTGCCCAAGGACCTGCCAATCGTCAAGACCGCCTACCGCATCCAGGCCGCCTTCCCGGGCTCCTCGGTGCCGGCGGTGGTGGCCATCAAGGCCGCCGACGTCACCAGCCCGCAAGTGCAAGCGGCGATCGGCCAACTGCACCAGCAGGCGGTCGCTACCGGGCAGATGACCGAGCCCGTCAACGTCAGCATCAACCCGTCCAAGACCGTCGCCGTGGTCGAGATCCCGCTGCAGGGCGACGGCACCGACAAGCGTTCCAACGACGCCCTAGCCACCCTGCGCACCAAGGTCGTGCCCGCCACCGTCGGCAAGGTCGCCGGGGTCCAGGCCGGCGTGACCGGCGAGACCGCCGGCACCAAGGACTTCATCGACCAGATGCGCAGCCGCGCCCCGCTGGTGTTCGGGTTCGTGCTGGGGTTCGCGTTCCTGCTGCTGCTGGTCACCTTCCGCTCGATCGTGGTGCCGCTCAAGGCGATCCTGCTGAACCTGCTGTCGGTCGGCGCCAGCTACGGCATCCTGGTCGGGGTCTTCCAGCACGGCTGGGGTGCGTCCCTGCTGGGCGTCCACAACCGCAGCCCGATCGTGGCCTGGCTGCCGCTGTTCCTGTTCGTGGTGCTGTTCGGCCTCAGCATGGACTACCACGTGTTCATCCTGAGCCGGGTCAAGGAGCAGGTCGACCGGGGCGTCCCGACCGTCGACGCGGTGGCGCGCGGCATCCGCTCCACCGCCGGCACGGTCACCAGCGCCGCCATGGTGATGGTCGCGGTGTTCGCGGTCTTCGGCTCGCTGCGCACCATGGACCTCAAGGAGACCGGCGTCGGCCTGGCCGTCGCGGTCCTGCTGGACGCCACCATCATCCGCGCGGTGCTGCTGCCAGCGACCATGGCCCTGCTCGGCGACTCGAACTGGTACCTGCCCCGCTGGCTCAACTGGCTGCCCCGCATCGGCCACGGCGCCGAGGTCGTCATCGCCGAAACCAAGGCCGCCGAGGCCGAGGCGCCGACCCGGGTGCCGGCAATTTCGAGGAGCTGAGGCAAACCCTCCAATCCTGGGGGGAGAGGGCCGGCGGGGCACGCACGATCGCCCCGCCGGCCCTGGCACGTTCGTCGGTGGTCAGTCCACCGGGAAGGTGCCGCCGGCACGCCAGTAGACCTTGAGCGAGCGGCCCTCTGGGGTCACCTCGTCGGCGCGCTCCAGGAACTCCTCGTCCACCAGGTAGCGCCGCAGCGCGGCGAAGTCCGGGTGGAGGGCGCCAAGGCGCTCGTTGACCTCGGCCTCCGGGTAGCGCTGGCCGGGCTCGAACAGATGCGCCAAGTAGTCGAGCACGACCAGCCGCTTGACTCGCTTCGACGGGATCACCAGCAGACGTCCACCGCGGATGAAGCGGCTGAGGACCTCTTGCTGTGTCGGATTTTCGGGCATGGGTGGCCATTATCTCCGAGTCCGCTGCCGTCGGACCCCCGTGCTAGCGTTGCCGCTATGGCAAAGACAGTTCGGACAACTTTCTCGTGTACCGAGTGCGGCGCATCGACGCCCCGGTGGGTTGGGCGCTGCCCGGGTTGCGGCACCTGGAACACGCTGGTCGAGGAGGTGCTGGAGCGCAGCGGGCCGCCGCGCCGTGCCAGCATGGGCGTGCAGGCAGTCCCGGTCACGGAGGTGGCAGCGCAGTTCGCCGCGCACCACCCGACCGGGGTGGGGGAGTTGGACCGGGTGCTCGGCGGGGGGCTGGTGGACGGTTCGGTGGTGCTGCTCGCGGGCGAGCCGGGGATCGGCAAGTCGACCTTGCTGCTCGGGGTGCTCGCCGGGCTCGCCGCCAAGGTCGGGCGGGTGCTGTACGTCTGCGCGGAGGAGTCGCGTGAGCAGGTGCGGCTGCGGGCCGAGCGGCTGGACGCCCTCCACCCGGAGCTGTGGCTCGCCGCTGAGACCAACCTCGGGGCGGTGCGGGCCGCGATCGAGGACCTGGCACCGAGGGTGGTGGTAGTGGACTCGGTGCAGACCGTGGCCGACCCGGAGCTGGCTGGGGCACCCGGCGGGGTCGGCCAGGTGCGCGAGGTAGCTGCCCAGCTCGTCCGCCTCGCCAAGGACCGGGGCATCGCCACCTTCCTGGTCGGCCAGGTCACCAAGGAGGGCGCGGTGGCCGGGCCGAAGACCCTTGAGCACATTGTCGACGTGGTGCTGTCGTTCGAGGGCGACCAGCACCACGCCCTGCGGCTGGTGCGCTGCACCAAGAACCGCTTCGGCCCGGCCCACGAGGTGGGCTGCTTCGAGATGACCGAGTCAGGCCTTGAGCCGCTGGCGGACCCCTCGCGGCTGTTCCTGTCGGCGCGCGGGTCGGGGGTGCCGGGGGTGGCCTGTACGGTCAGCCTGGAGGGCCGGCGTCCGCTGGTCACCGAGGTGCAGGCGCTGGTGGTGCCGACCGCCCTGGCGATGCCGCGTCGCATCGCCCAGGACCTCGACCCGGGCCGCCTGGCGATCCTGGTGGCGGTGCTGGAGCGGCGCGCCCGTGTCTCCCTCAGCGGCCAGGACGTGTTCGCCGCCACCGCCGGGGGGATCCGCCTCACCGAGCCAGCCGCCGACCTGGCGGTCTGCATGGCGCTGGCCTCCGCCGCCAAGGACTGGCAGGTCCCCGCCGAGCTGGTGGCCTTCGGCGAGGTCGGCCTCGGTGGCGAGGTGCGCCCGGTCCCCCAGCTGGAGCGTCGGCTCGCCGAGGCTGCCCGGCTCGGCTTCCGCCGCGCGCTGGTGCCGGAGGCCAACGATGTCGGTAAGGTTAAGGTTGAGGGTTTGGCGCTGACCCCGATCGGGTCGGTATCCGAGGCACTCGCGGTGCTCGCGGTGGCGGTAGCCTCGAACTCGAAAGGCAAGACGGCCGACAAGACGCCCGAAGGAATCAGGTGACACACACGAAGGTGGAGAGCCGTCGGCTCGAGGTGCTGCGGCTGGTGGCGCCCGGTACGCAGTTGCGGGAGGGCCTGGAACGAATCCTGCGCGCGCAGAGCGGTGCCCTGCTGGTGCTTGGCGCTCCTGCGAAGGTGCAGACGCTGTTCACCGGTGGATTCGAGATCGGCGTGCCGTTCACCGCCCAGCGTCTCTCGGAGCTGGCCAAGATGGACGGTGCGCTGGTGCTCGACTCCAGGGCACGGCAGATCCTGTGGGCGAACGTGCACCTGATGCCAGACCCGGTGGTGCCGACCTCCGAGACCGGCACCCGCCATCGCACCGCCGAGCGGGTGGCCAGGCAGACCAGCGTGCCGGTGCTGGCGGTGTCCGAGACGATGCGTACCGTGACCCTGTACGTGGGGGACTGGCGCCACGTGCTCGACGAGGTCGGCGCGGTGCTGACCCGCGCCAACCAGGCGGTCCAGACGCTGCATCACTACCGGGACCGCTTCGACGAGGCGAGCGGGACGCTGAACGCGCTGGAGTTGGAGGGCGTCGCCACTATGCGGGCGCTGCTGCTCCTGCTGAGCCGCGCCGAGCTGGTCCGGCGCCTCGCCGCCGAGGTGGAGCACTACATCGCCGAGCTGGGCGTGGAGGGCCGCCTGCTGCACCTGCAGCTCGGCGAGCTGAGCGGCGGGGTCGAAGCCGACGAGCTGCTGGCGGTGCGTGACCACTTGCCGCCGGAGCGCGGTTCCAGTCCCGGTTCGCAGGCGGCAGCGGCGGAGATCGGCGCGGCGCTCGGCCGCGTCCGTTCCGACGACCTCTCCGACCTGCCGGCGATCGCCCGCGTGATGGGGTTCGACGGTGACGCCGAGGAGGCCCTCGACACGGTCCTGGTGCCCGCCGGGTACCGTTTGCTCGCCAAGGTGCGGGACCTGTCACCGTCAGTGGTCGACCGGGTGGTGGAGCGTTTCGGCTCGCTGAAGGTGATCCTCGCGGCCGGTCTGGAGGACCTGGAGGAGGTCGAAGGGGTCGGCCCCGGACGGGCGCGGCAGATCCGCGAGGGGCTGAATCGGCTCGCTGAAGTGTCGATCCTGGAGCGGTATACCTAGTTCCCGGCCGGGGTCGATACCTACGTAGAACACCCCTATTAGGCCGTCTACCTGCGCATTCGCCTTGTAACCCCTGTGGGCGAAGTGCTAACCTGAGGAGGTTCCATCCGAGGGAGAGGGGTTTCTGCGTATGTTCAAGGTCGGGGACAGCGTCATCTACCCACAGCACGGCGCTGCAGTCATCGAAGGGCTGCAGGATCGCGAGGTAGGCGGCGAAACCACAGAGTACCTCGTCCTCAAGCTGACCTACGGCGATCTCACCCTCATGGTCCCGAAGGACAACTGTCAGGAAGTGGGCATCCGCGAGGTCTGCAGCCAGGAGGACGTCGAGGGCGTCCTTGAGATCCTGCGCGTCGGTGAGACCTCCACCCAGGGCAACTGGAGTCGCCGTTTCAAGGGCAACATCGAGCGCCTGCAGTCCGGCGACATCTTCCAGGTCGCCGAGGTCGTCCGCGACCTCACCGTCCGTGACCGCGAGAAGGGCCTCTCCGCCGGCGAGAAGCGCATGCTCCAGCGCTCCCGGCAGATCCTGGTCTCCGAGCTGGTGCTCGCCTGCAAGTGTGACGAGCACAAGGCCACCCTCCTGGTGGACGAGGCGCTCGAGTCCTGACCGCTCTGGCTTCGCTCACCGTTTCTCCTTCCCCAGCCTGAGTTGCTGAGGTAACGAGCGCCCGCACGCGGTTTCTTGCGACACTGTGCCCATGTCCATGGGCGCGGTTCCTGAGCAGGTCGGGGTGGTGATCCCCGCCGCTGGGCAGGGCGCTCAGCTTGATGGGCGGCCGCTGCTGGCCTGGGCGGTTGCCGCCATGGAGGCGAACCGCTCGGTGGTGGCGATCGTGGTGGTCGTCCCTCCGAAGGTGCTCGACTCCGCCGCCAAGCTGCTCGCCGACCAGGGCTTCGCCAAGGTCTCCGCGGTGGTTCCCGGTGGGGCGACCCGAGGGGGGAGCGTCGCTGCCGGCCTGGCCGCCCTCCCGCCGGGTCCCGGGTTCGTCGCCATCCACGACGCCGCCCGGCCACTGGCTGACCACGGTCTGGTCGATCGCCTGCTGGAGATGCTGCTGGCTACGACCGCTGCGCCTGCGTATGCGGGGGTGGCGCCCGCGGTTGCGGTGACCGACACGGTGCGGCGGGTGGACGGCGGTGGTCGCTCTGGCGGCGTGGTGGACCGCGCGGCCCTGCGGGCGCTGCAGACTCCACAGCTGTTCCGGCGTGTCGTGCTGGAGGCGGCCTGCCAGGGCGCCCTCCAGGACGGCTTCGAGACCGCCGACGAGGCCGCCCTGGTCGAGCGAGCTGGGCATGCGGTCGCGCTGATCACCGGGTCGGTGGAGAACCTCAAGGTGACCAGCACCCTGGACCTGCTGGTGGCTGAGGCGCTGCTGGCCCAGCGGATGAGGAGAGATGCGTGAGGGCGCAAGTTCGGGTGGGGCAGGGAATCGACGTGCATCCGCTGGTGGAGGGGCGGCCGCTGATCCTCGGCGGGGTCCGGGTGCCCTACGGGCGCGGACTGGCTGGGCACTCCGACGCGGACGTGGTCGCGCATGCCGCCTGCGACGCGCTGCTCGGCGCGGCGGGGCTCGGCGACCTCGGGCGGCACTTCGTGGCCGGTGACCCGCGCTGGGCGGGCATGAGCAGCCTGGAGTTCTGCCGCCGGGTCGCCAAGATGATCGGCGAGGCGGGCTGGGCGGTGGGGAACCTGAGCGTCACCGTGCTCTGCGACCAGCCCCGGCTGGGCGCCCTGGTCTCCGAAATGGAGGCGGCGCTGGCCGGCGCCCTCGGCCTCGACCTGCACCAGGTCCAGGTGATCCCCAAAGCCACCGAGGGGCTCGCCTTCACCGGCCGCAGCGAGGGCATCGCCGCGATGGCGGTGTGCCTGCTCACCGAGATTGATCAGATCAACCATTGAGAGGCGAGACCAACCTGTGACGGTGCTGCCGGTACCATACGGAAGGTCTCTGCCGATCGACCCGTTTGGAGCGGACCTGTGGCCCTGTACCTGCACAACACGCTGACCCGGCGCAAGGAGCGCTTCGTCCCCCGCGACGAGGGCAAGGTCGGCATCTACCTGTGTGGGATCACGGCCTACAGCGAGCCGCACGTCGGCAACCTGCGCAACGTGGTGGTGTTCGACGTGCTGCGCCGCCACCTCGCCGCCTCCGGCTACGAGGTGCTGTTCGTGCGGAACTACACCGACGTGGACGACAAGATCATCGCCGCCTCCGGGCATGACCCGCTGCGCGCCTTCGTGGTCGCCGAGCACTGGATCCGCGTCTACGACCAGATCACCGCGGCGCTCGGCATCCTGCCGCCCGACGTCGCGCCGCGCGCCAGCGGCCACATCCCCGAAATGCTCGACCTGGTCGCCCGGTTGCTCGACGCGGGCCTCGCCTACCAGGTGGGCGGCGACGTCTTCTTCGCGGTGGGGAAGTTCCCCGAGTACGGCAAGCTCTCCGGCCGTGACCCGGGCGACCTGCTCGCCGGTGCCCGGGTCGAGGTCAACCCGGACAAGCGCGACCCGCTGGACTTCGTCCTCTGGAAGGGCGCCAAGCCCGGCGAGCCGACCTGGGACTCGCCCTGGGGGCCGGGCCGGCCTGGCTGGCACCTGGAGTGCTCGGCGATGGCGGCCAAATACCTTGGGAGCGGCTTCGACATCCACGGCGGCGGGGAGGACCTGATCTTCCCGCACCACGAGAACGAGATCGCCCAGTCCGAGGGCGCCACCGGCGAGCCGTTTGCCCGTTACTGGCTCCACAACGCCTTCCTGGAACTCAAGGGCGAAAAGATGGCCAAGTCTCGCGGCAACGTGGTCAGCGCGGGCGAGCTGCTGCAGCGCTACCGGGGCGTGGTGCTCCGTTACGCGCTGCTGAGCGCGCACTACCGCAGCCCGCTGGAGTTCTCCCCGGAGACGCTCGCCGACGCGGCCGCTGCCTATGACCGGCTGGCCACCTTCGCCATCAACGCCGCCCGCGCCCTGCCTGCCGAGCTTTCTGAGATTGAGGACGAGCCGCCCACAGGCGACCTGGGGGACTGGGCGGAGCGCTTCAACGCCGCGCTCGACGACGACCTCAACGTACCGGCCGCGCTGGCGGTGCTGTTCGACCTGGTCGCCGAGGCCAACCCGCTGATCGCCAAGGCCGAGCGCGGCGCTGCCGATGCCGCCGCCGCGCTGCGCGAGCAGCTGCGGACCTTCACCGAGTTGGCGGCACGGCTCGGCCTAACCCCGCTGCTCGACTTGCCCGAGACGAGCGCCTTCCCGGCCGTGCTCGGGCTGGTGCTGGAGCTGCGCGACCAGGCCCGCGCCGCCCGGGACTTCGGCACCGCCGACCTCATCCGGGAGCGGCTCGCCGCGGCCGGCATCCGGGTCGAGGACCGCCCCGGAGGCTCCCGATGGCACCTCGCCCACTAGGGAGACCTGGAGGCAGCGGCGGCCGGGAAGGGCCCGGGGAACCCCGCAAGGGTGCCCCGGTGAACAGAGCCTTCCCCGGGTCCGGTGCCGGTTCCCGCTCTGGTTCCGGCTCCGAACCACCGCGCCGGCCGCAGGCACCGGCCGAGAAGCGCCGTACGGCGGCCAAAGCGAAGGCCAGGGCCGCCAAGGTCGGCGGCGGCTCCGGCGCTGGGGCGGAAGGCGCCCAGGCGGCCAAGCAGGCGCGCCGCGCTGCTCGGGTCGAGGCGGCCAGGGCGGCGCTGCGGCCGGAGCCTGGCTGGGACCTGATCGAGGGGCGGCGCCCGGTGCTGGAGGCGCTGCGATCCGGCAGGCCGGTCGGCCGGGTGCTGGTGGCGGTTGGCGCGGGCGAGCACGGCGCGCTTGCCGAGCTGCTGGCGCTGGCGCGCGAGCGTGGCGTCCGGGTCGAGAGCGTCCCGCGCTCGCTGCTCGATGCCGCCGCGAGCACCGGCGCCAACCAGGGGGTCTTGGCGGTAGTCGCCGCGGTCGAGCCGATCGAGCTCGACGAGCTGCTGGCGCTGCCGCTGTCTGGGCCGGAACCGCCCTTCTTCCTGGCGCTCGACGGCATCGAGGACCCCCGCAACCTCGGCGCGCTGGTGCGCAGCGCCGGTGCGGCCGGCTGTCACGGCGTGGTGGTGCCCCGGCACCGCAGCGCGCCGCTGTCCGCGGTCGCGGTCAAGGCCTCCGCTGGCGCCCTCCAGCACGTCCCGGTCGCCGAGGTCGTCAACCTGGCCCGCGGCCTGCAACGCCTGCGCGACTCCGGCCTTTGGTGCATCGGCCTGGACGCCAGCGCCGAGGGCAGCCTGTTCGAGATCGACCTGGCCGACGAGCCCGTCTGCGTCGTGGTCGGCGGCGAGGGCGCGGGCCTGCACCGCCTGGTCCGCGAAGCCTGCGATGTGCTGGTCCGCATCCCCATGACCGGCCACGTGGAGAGCCTGAACGCCTCCGTCGCCGGTGCCCTCGCTCTGTTCGAGGTGCGCCGCCGCCGCGCCGGCAAGCTGACGTAGCCCGCCGGCGCTCCTTCCGGCTACACGGTCCGCAGGGCGTCGGTGGGCGACAGGCGGGCTGCCCGCGACGCCGGGTAGAGGCCGGCGATCGCGCCGATCGCCAGCGCCGTGCCGAGCCCGGCGGCGACGGCGCCGGGTGGGATCAGCACGGTCCAGTGCCGCTGGGCGGCCAGGCCGACGGTGAGGCCGCTGCCGAGCAGCACGCCGAACGCGCCGCCAAGCGCCGACAGCAGCAGCGACTCGACCAGGAACTGCGCGGCGACGTGCCCGCGGGTCGCGCCGAGGGCGCGGCGCAGGCCGATCTCGCCGCGCCGTTCCAGCACGCCGATCACCATCACGTTGGCGATGCCGATCCCGCCGACCAGCAGCGCCACCGCGCCGAGGCCGAGGAACAGCGTGGTGGAGGCGCTGGCGACCGCGAGGCGGGCGGTGAGCGCGTCGGAGGGGCGGCTGACGTCGACGTCGCTGGGTTGGTCGGGGTCGGCGGTCGGCGCGAGCAGCGCGGCAACAGCGCTGGTCTGCTCGGTGATCGTGCGCACGTAGATGCGGCTGGGATGGCCGTCGTAGCCGAGCAGGCGCTGTGCCACCGGGAAGCCGACCAGGGCGGAGCGGTCGACCTCGGGGGCGAACTGGATCGGGTCGAGGATCCCGACGACAGCGAACCAGTGGCCCCCGATCCAGATGCGGGTTGGATGGGCCACGTCCACGTGGTCGATGCCGAGGGCAGTGGCGGCATCGTGGCCGAGCACGGTGGCCGGGAAGCGGGCGCTGGCCTGGGTGAGGAAGGTGCCCTCGTGGAGGTGGGCGTCGAGGGTGCCGAGCAGGGAGGTGTCGCAGGCCCGCACGGCCAGCCCGTTGGTGTGGAACACGGGGATCTTGTCGCTGCGGAAGACGTTCTGGCTGGCGAGCTCCGCGGTCGGGGCGACGTGCTCGACCCCGTCCACCCGGCCGATCATCCTGCTCGCGCTCGCCGGCAGCTCGACCTCTTCACCGCTGACGGTGTGGCCGTTGACCACGGTGAGCAGGTTGGTGCCGAGCTGGTCGATCTGGGCCAGCAGGTCGGACTGGCTGGAGCGAGTGATGCCGAGCACGCCGACGATGGCGGCGATGCCGATGGCGATCCCGAGCGCTGACAGGGCGGCCCGCAGCCGTCTGGCGCGCAGCCCGACGGTCGCGGTCGCGGGCAGGTCGGCGAGGCGCAGCCGGGACGGCGGCGTGGCGGGGGCGGGGGTGAGGGTGGTGGTCATGGTCGCGCACCTGTCCAGGGGTCGCTCCGGGCAACGCTGATCTCGCCGTCGCTGCTGGCGGTGTCGTGGACGATGCGGCCGTCGCGCAGTTCGATCTGGCGCCGCATCGCGGCGGCGACGTCGCGGTCGTGGGTGACCACCACCAAGGTGGTTCCCTGGCGGTTGAGCTCCCGCAGCAGGGTGACGATCTCCTGGCCGGTGTGGCTGTCGAGGTTGCCGGTCGGCTCGTCGGCGAGCACGATCGCGGGCTGGCCCACCAGCGCGCGGGCGATGGCGACCCGTTGCTGCTCGCCGCCCGACAGGGTGCCGGTGCGTTGCGCCAAGCGGTCGCCGAGCCCGACCCGTTCCAGCGCGCCGCGGGCGCGCTGGCGCCGCTCGGCTGCGGCGCCCCCCCGGTAGAGGAGGCCGAGCGCGACGTTGTCGAGCGCCGTGAGGCTGTCCAGCAGGAAGAACCGCTGGAAGACCACGCCGACCCGATGGGCTCGCAAGGCCGACAGGCGCCGGTCCGAGAGGCCGCCGACCGCCTCCCCCCGGACGCGGATCTGTCCGCAGGTGGGCCGGTCGAGCGCGGCCATCAGGTGCAGCAACGTCGACTTTCCCGACCCTGACGGACCGAGGACCGCGACCAGCTCGCCTCGCGCGATCGTGAGGGTGACGCCACGGATCGACTCGACCGGCGGAGTCCCTGGGTAGACCTTGCGGACCTCGTGCAACTCCAGCACCGGCACCGGCACCGGCACCGGCATCGGCTCTGGCTCGGGTGCGGGTGCGTTCACCTTGGCGTTCATTGCGCTGGCACCACCACGGTCGTGCCGGTCGCGACGCCGGGGCCGCTGATCTCCACGACGCCGCTGGTGTCGTCGAACAGGCCGGTCTGGACCGGCACGCGGTGACGGCCGCCGGCCTCGACCACCTCGACGTCGTAGCCGCCGCCCGTGTGGGCGAGCAGGGCGGTGATCGGCGCGGTCAGCACGTGCCGGTGCTCCCGGGTAGTGATCGCGACCTGGACGGGCGCCTGGTCGAGGTCGCCGGCGACGCTGGGGTGGTCCAGCGTGACCGTGACCGAGATGGTCGCGGGACTGTTCTGGCCGCCACCGCTATTACCGCTGCCTCCGCCGCCACCTCCGCTCTGGCCCTGGCTGGCAGCGGCCGTGGCGACGCGGCTGATCGCCGCCACCCTGCCGCTGGTGCTGGTGGTGCCGTCCGGCATGGTGACGGTGACCCGGTCGCCGCGGTGGACCTGCGCCTCAAAGGCGGTGTCCAGTTGGACCACGACGGAGCGGCGGGTCGAGGTGGCCGACAGCATCGGGGCGCTGGGCCCGGCTGCCGCGCCGACGGTGGCGGTGCGCTGGGTGATCCGGATCGGGCCGGGCAGGAAGACGACTTGGCCGAGCGGAATCGTGCCGGTCCGCTGTGCTGCCGGCAGGCCGAGGCCGTGCCCGCCCGTGTCGCCCTGCCGGCGCTTGACCGCGGCTTGGGTGGCGGCGCTGAAATGGTCGTCGATGGTCATGGCGCCGCCGGGGTCGAACCCGAGCGCGGCCAGGTTGCGTTCCAGCTGGCGCACGTCCGGCCCGTCGGGCATGCCGAGCTGGAACGCGCGCCACGCGGGCTGGCTGCCATAGAACAGCGGCACGGGCTGGCCGTCGACTCGGTAGAGCGGCTGGCCTCGACCGATGATCGCGCCAGGCGCTGGCAGCCAGGTGACGATCCCGCCCGGCAGCTGGTTGACCACCGTGGTGCTGCCGTCGTAGCCGAGGGTGCCGCTCACCTGGTCGCTCGCGGTGACGTCGCCGCGCGTGACGGTGGCGGTGCTGGTCGCGACCACCGCCACGCTGACGCCGGCCGCTGCGGGGGAGCGCCCCGCCCCGATCAGGCCGGCACGCGCCGCCGCCCAGCCGCCGCCCGCCAGCACGAGCGCGAGTCCGACGACGGTCACGACCAGCGGCATTCGGGTAAGTTTCCGTCCCTGGGTCATGATCCCTGGATCCGTCCCGACCAGTACTGCTGGCATGCCCGGCTGGCGGTCAGGAAGCGCGGCGATTTGCCCTCTGCTTCGAGGGCCGTGCCTCTGAGCGGGAAGGTGCCGTCCGGCTTGGGGTCAGGCCAGGTCGGGATGCCGTGCTGGCGCAGGCATGCTGCGAACTGCCGTAGGTGCTGCAGATCAGTCGTAGTGATGGGTTTTTCGGCAGTCGTGCTGGCGGGCAGCCGCCGCAAGATCGCGCCGCAGGCGCCTTCGACCCTGAGGCTGAGCTGCTTGAACTGTGCTGGTGGCAGCTGGCCGCTGGGCTGTGCCCGGCCCTGGTCGTCGACCTGCACGTCGGGAAAGTTCGGCGCGCCGTGGGTGCGGGCACAGTGGACGTACGCCTCCCAGATGGACCGCGCCTGCTGCTGAACCGAGCCGCCCTGTCCCGCCGCCGTGCTGGCGCTGGGGTGCTGGCCGCCCGAGGCCCCGCAGCCGGCGAGCCCGACGAGCAGCAGCGCGCACGCGGCACCAACAATGAGCTTCCTCAACAACATGACGATCGCTCCTCCTTCCAGACCACAACCGGCTTCCGGAGCCGGGCCACGAGCATGCGCGGCGAGGAGGTCGGCGGTCGTCTGCCCCCGGTTGTGACCTGGGTACAACCCCTGGCGTAGCAAGGCAGGCGATCCGGACGGAGCTGTCCGCCTCACGATGTACGTGGCCGTACGACCCCAGGCAGATGCCCGGCACGTCCGTAGGGCCGTACGCTTGCAGGCATGATGAACGGACCGTTCCTGGAGGCCCTGCGACGCAGGCCGCTGCTGCTCGACACCGGCATGGTGGGGCTGCTCGCGCTGCTTTCACTGCCGGCCGGCAGGGATTTCCTGACCGTCGACCCCGCCAATCCCAAGCTCATCGCCGCCCTCGGGTCGCTCGGGAGCTGGCGCGCGAGCGTCCTGTGGTGGTGGGCGGCCACGGCGGTCGCGCTGTGCGCGCTGCTGACCCGCAGGCGCTTCCCGGTCGCCGCCTTCCTGGTGGCGGGCGGCATGGCCGTGGTGCATGCGACGCGGTTGCCCTTCCCGCCCGTGCCGGCGGACCTGGCCGCTCCGATCGCGCTGTACGGGGTCGCCGGCCATGCCCGCCGCCGTAGCGTTTCCATCTCCCTGCTGGTGGTGGCAACCGGGGCCGTCTTCGCCACGCCGCTGCTCCCGGAGGGGCTCGGGCCCCTCCGGGGACTGACCTGGAACCAGGGTTTCGCCGGTGCGATCACGGACGCGCTGGTCCTCGCGGTCGCCTGGTTCGCGGGCGACAGCGCCCGGGTCCGCCGCGCCTACATCGCCGAGGTCGAGCTCGAACGCGACCAGCAGGCGCAGCTCGCGGCCGCGGCCGAGCGCGGCCGGATCACCCGCGAGCTGCACGACGTGGTCGCCCACGGCCTCAGCCTCATCGTCATCCAGGCACAGGGCGGCCAGGCCTCGCTCGACCGGCGCCACCCCGAGCAGACCCGCCAGGCGCTGAACATCATCGTGACCACCGGGCGGCAGTCCCTCGCCGAGCTGCGCCGGCTTCTCGGTGTGGTGCGGCGCCCGCCCGACGCCGGGCCGGAGCTCGCTCCACAGCCCGGCATGGCCCAGCTCCCGGAGTTGCTTGCGCAGGTGCGCGAGGCAGGCCTTCCGGTGGACCTGCAGCTCGAAGGGGAGTCCCGGCTCCTGCCCGCCAGCGTCGACCTGTCAGCCTTCCGCATCCTCCAGGAGGCGCTCACCAACACCATGAAGCACGCCGGGCAGGGCGCCAGCGCCAGCGTTCGAGTCCGCTACCTGGACGACGCTGTCGAGGTCGAGGTCGACGACACCGGGCCGGGGGCCCATGATCCTGGGGCCGAGCTCGGGGCCGGCGCCGACGGGTTGGGACATGGATTGGCCGGGATGCGCGAGCGAGTCGCGATGCTGGGCGGCCGTCTGGACACTGGGCCCCGCGGTGGTGGCTTCCGGGTGCGTGCCTGGCTGCCCCTGGAAGCCGCCGCGACATGAGCGATGTGAGCGGCGTGAGCGACGGGACCGACGTACGCCGTGCGGACGCGATCCGCGTGCTGCTGGTCGACGACCAGGCCTTGGTCCGCACCGGCTTCCGCCTGATCCTGGCGGCGGTGCCGGACCTGGCGGTGGTTGGCGAGGCTGGCGACGGCGCCGAGGCGGTTGCGTTGGCGCAGGCCACCCGGCCCGACGTGGTGCTGATGGACGTCCGCATGCCTGGCGTCGACGGGATCGAGGCGACCCGCAGGATCCGGCAGCTCGCCAGCACGACCCCGGATGAACCGCCGGCGGAGCGTCCGGCGCCCCGCGTGCTCATTCTCACCACCTTCGACCTCGACGAGTACGTCTTCGACGGGCTGCGCGCGGGCGCCAGCGGCTTCCTCCTGAAGGATTCCCTTGCCCCCGACCTGCTCGCCGCCATCCGGGTGGTCGCCTCCGGCGACGCCGTGGTCGCTCCGGCCATCACCCGCCGCCTGCTCGAACGCTTCATCCACAGCACGCCCGCGCCCGACCGATCGGACACCCGCAGGCTGGACGTGCTCACCGCCCGTGAACGCGAGGTGCTCGAGCTGATGGGTCGCGGCTGCTCCAACGCCGAGATCGCGGAGCGCCTCTACCTCAGCGAGGGCACGGTGAAGACCCACGTCAGCCGGGTGCTCGCCAAGCTCGGCCTGCGCGACCGGGTCCACGCCGTGATCCTCGCCTACGAGACCGGCCTGATCCGCGCCGGGGATGCCGAGGCCGGGGATGCGCGGGATCAGGGATAGCGCTCGGGGACGAAGGTCTGGTCGCTGAGCGGGGGCCGGGCGTACTTCCCGTGGTCCTGCCGGGGTGGCAGCTTGACCGGCTTGGGCGTGACGTCCTTGTAGGGGATCATGCTCAGCAGATGGCTGATGCAGTTGAGCCGCGCGGTCCGCTTCACGTCCGCGTTCACGACCCACCAGGGTGCGGTCTTGGTGTCGGTGTAGGCGAACATCTCGTCCTTGGCCCTGGAGTAGTCGAGCCAGTGCTCGCGGGACTTCAGGTCCATCGGGCTCAGCTTCCAGCGCTTGGTCGGGTCGTTGGCGCGCTCCTGGAAGCGGAGTTCCTGCTCCTCGTCGCTCACCGAGAACCAGTACTTGACCAGGATGATCCCCGAGCGGATCAGCATGTCCTCGAATTGCGGGCAGGAGCGAAAGAACTCCTCCACCTCGGCCTCGGTGCAGAACCCCATCACCCGCTCGACGCCCGCGCGGTTGTACCAGCTGCGGTCGAACAGCACCATCTCGCCCGCGGCGGGGAGCTCGGCGGCATAGCGCTGGAAGTACCACTGGGTCTTGTCCCGGTCGGTCGGGGTGCCGAGCGCCACCACCCGGCAGATCCGCGGATTCAGGCTCTCGGTGATCCGCTTGATGGTCCCGCCCTTGCCGGCGGCGTCGCGGCCCTCGAACAGCACCACCACCCTGAGGCCCTCATGCTTGATCCAGTCCTGCAGTTTGACCAGCTCGATCTGGAGCCGCGCCAGCTCACGCTCGTACGGCTTGCGCTTCATCTTGGCCGGGGTCTTGGCTGGATGGGCTGCCTTATCCGTTGTCATGGTGGCTCCATCGTAGCGAGCCGTGCGCCCAGGGGCTTGAAATTTTACTCGCTACGTATGAAATGTTTCGATGCGGGGAGGCACTGGCTTCACGACCTGGAGGTGCATCGATGCGTCCAAGCTACGAGGAACTGGTTAGCGGTGCCGCCGGGACCCGGGTGCCCGGGTCGAGTTGGGGCCTGTGGGCGGACGGCGACCCGGAGGTCGGCACCCTCAACGACGTCAGCGCCGCCGACGTGGCCGCCGCCGCGCAGCTGGTCGAGCGAGGCGCGGTGTTCTCGCTGAACTGGAGCATGGCGCTGCCGTCGCCAGCACTGTTCTCCCGTGGGCCGATCGAGCACGTGCTGCGGGACGACGGTTTCGGCATGGACGACCACTTCAACAAGTTCTACCCGCAGGCTTCCAGCCAGTGGGATGCCCTGTCACATTTTGCCCACCCTGAGCACGGTTTCTACGGCGGCCGGACCTCCGCCAAGCTGAAGGGCCTGGAGGCCGAGAACAGCATCGCCAACCTGGCCCGGCGGGGGATCGCCGGCAGGTTCGTGCTCGCCGACGTGGCGCGCTGGCGTGCCGGGTCGGGCCGCCCCATTGACCAGGAGGGCGGTGAGGTGATCCCGGTCGCCGAGGTCGCCGCCACCTTGGCCGCGCAGGGAAGCGCCGTCCAGTCCGGCGACGTCCTGCTGCTCCGCTACGGCTGGACTGCCTGGTACGAAAGCCTCGACCAGGCGGGACGGGAGGCGCTGGCCGCCCTGGACGACTGGGACTTCAAGGCGGCCGGCCTGGAGCACGGCGAGGATGCCGTCCGCTGGCTGTGGGACTCCGGTGCGGTCGCGGTGGTCGCGGACAACCCCTCGGTGGAGGCGTTCCCCTTCGACCCTCGTGGGCCGAACCTGCACAGCAGCCTGATCGCGCTGCTCGGCATCCCTCTGGGCGAGATGTGGCAGCTGGACGAGCTGGCCGCCGACTGCGCTGCCGACGGCCGCTACGCCGGGCTGCTGGTGGCCGCGCCGCTCAACATGCCCGGCAGCGTCGGCTCGCCCGCCAACGCCCTGGCCCTGAAGTGACCCGCCGTGGCATTGACGTGAAGGAGGTGCATGACCGGTGACAGAGACGCGCATCAACGCGGGACGGGCCGTCGTCCAGGCGCTCAGGGCCGAGGGTGTGCGCTGCGTCTTCGGCCTGCCCGGCGGGCACGTGATCACGATCTATGACGCCCTCTACGACACCCCGGAGATCCAGCACGTCCTGGTCCGCCACGAGCAGGCCGCGGCCTCCATGGCAGCGGGCTACGCCCAGCTCACCGGCGAGCCGGGGGTCTGCCTTGTGACCGCCGGGCCGGGCGTGACCAACCTGCTCACCGGGATCGCCGAGGCGTATGTGGGCTGCCTGCCGATCGTGATCCTGGCTGGTCGCGGCGCCACCGCCACCGCGCAGCGGGGCGCCAGCCAGGAGGTGGCCACCGAGCGGGTGTTCGCGCCGGTGACCAAGTGGTCGGTCCGCGTCGACCGCGCCGACCTGCTGCTGGACGTGCTGCACCGGGCCTTCCTGATCGCCCGCAACGGCAAGCCAGGCCCGGTGCTGGTCGACATCCCCCGGGACCTCCTCGGCCAGGACGTCCCCGAGGCGCCCTACCTGCCGGCGGGACCGCCGGCCCGCGTCGCCGCCGACCTCGGCACGGTCGCCGCCGTCGCGGCGGCGCTGCTCGGCGCGGAGCGGCCGCTGCTGGTCGCGGGTGGCGGCACAAGCGCCTCCGGAGGTCATTCCGAGCTGCGCGAGCTGGGTGAGCTGACCGCGACGCCGGTGCTCACCACCCTCGCCGGGCGCGGCAGCATCCCCGACGACCACCCGCTGTCGGCGGGCGGGCTCGGGGTGCACCGCTGCCCGCTGTCCAAGCAACTCCTGGCCGAGGCCGACGTGGTCGTGGGCCTCGGCGCGCGCTTCGAGGAGATGGAGACGAACTGGCGGCCGGGGTCTGTGCCCTCCCCGGACGCCTGCTACGTGCAGGTCGACATCGACCCCGCCGAGCTCGGCAAGAGCGTGCCGGCCCAGATCGGCGTGGTCGGCGACATCCGCACCGTCCTCGGCCAGCTCCTGGAGGTGGTGCGGGACAAGGCCCCGGTCGCCTCCGCCGCCGAGCTGGCCGCCCACCCACGTGTGGCTCTGATCAAGGAGGCAACCGAGCAGCTGGAGCGGCGCATCGACGCGGTAGCAGCCTCCGCGCAAGTGCCGATGCACCCGCTGCGGGTGATCCGCGCGGTGCGGGCGGCGCTGCCCCGGGAGGCCACGGTGGCGTTCGACGTCGGCTCCATCACCCAGCACATGGCCGGCGCCTTCCCGTTTTTCCGGGTCTACGAGCCCCGCTCGCTGATCGTGCCGTCGAGCTTCTACGGCATGGGCTTCGCGGCGGCGGCGCTGCCAGCGGCCCGGATCGCCCACCCGGACCGGCCCGCCCTGTGCTTCGTCGGCGACGGGTCCTTCCAGATGGTCATGAATGTGCTGCCGGTCGCGGCCGAGCACCGCCTTCCGGTCACCTGGTGCGTGTTCAACGACGGCGCGCTCGGGTCGATCAGGGACATCCAGGAGCACGTCTTCCACGGCCGCATCCTCGGCACCGAGTTCGCTGTGCAGCCGGACTTCGCCCGCATCGCGGAGGCGTGTGGCTGCCACGGTCGGCGGGTCACCGACCCCGCCGAGGTGGACGAGGCGATCGCCGAGGCGCTCCGGGCCAACCAGCAGGGCGTCCCGGCGGTGCTGGACTTCCTGGTCGCCCGGGAACGGCTGCAGCAGAGCCGGGAGCACTTCGGGATCTACCCGGAAGCGCCGGAGGGCGCGCTGTGACCCTGATGGTGACTCGCGACGGAGACGGAGGTGCGCGATGCTGGTGAACTTCGGGCAGCCGCTGGGTGGGGTGGTGCAGTTCGCCTACACCGTCCCTGATCTCGACCAGGCGATCAGCGACTACGCCACACGCCTGAAGATCGGGCCGTGGTTCGTGCGCGGGCCCTTCCAGCCGGACAAGGCGTTCTACCGCGGCGAGCCGACCAGCCCGCGGATCACGTTAGCGCGAGCCTTTTCCGGGCACGCCATGATCGAGCTTGTCTTCCAGCATGACGAGATCCCTTCGGTGTTCCGCGAGCGGATCGCCGCGAGCGGCTACGGCTTCCACCACTGGGCCTTCTTCACCACCAACATCGACGCCGACGTCGCGCGCTACGCCACCCACGGCTACCCGGTGGCGTTCTCCGACACCACCCCGACGGGGACGCGCATCGTGTACGTGGACGCCACCCGCGACCTCCCCGGGATGATCGAGCTGATCGAGCTCACACCCCGACAGGAGCGCCTCTACACCGACATGTACACGGCGGCGATCGGCTGGGACGGCAGCGACCCGGTCCGCCGCCACCCACTCGACGGCGGCGGAGAGGGAGAGGGAGGGGGCTGACATGCCAGGCCAGGACGAGAAGGGCCGGGTCGGCGGCAAGGTGGTGGTGGTCACCGGCGCCGCCCAGGGCCAAGGTGCCGCCGAGAGCCTGGCGCTGGCGCGCGAGGGCGCCACCGTGGTCGCGACCGACCTGCGCGACCAGGCGCCGGACTACCTGCACGAGACCGGGAACCTCTCCGGCCAGCTGTCCTACCAGCGGCTGGACGTCTCCAGCCAGGAGCAGTGGGCCGCGCTCGCCGCCTCGGTCGGCCAGCGGCACGGCCGTATCGACGGGCTGGTGAACAACGCCGGCATCCCCTTCCGGGCGCGCCTCGTCGACGTTGGCCTCCAGGACTGGGAGCGGGTGCTGTCGGTCAACCTGACCGGCGCCCTGCTCGGCATGCAGGCGGTGCTCCCGTATATGCAGGCCGGCGCTGCCATCGTCAACGTCGGCTCGGTGGCCGCCCTGAGCGCGCACTACACGGTCGCCTACACGGTCAGCAAGTGGGGCATCCGCGGCCTCTCCCGAGTCGCCAGCATGGAACTGGGACCCCTCGGCATCCGCGTCAACGCCATCCACCCTGGTTTTATCGAGACGCCGATGACCGCCTCGGCCCCGTCCGCCTTCCGCCAGGCCAACCTCTCCGAGATCCCGCTGGGCCGCACCGGCACCGTCGACGACGTCGCGCCCCTGGTGGTGTTTCTGCTGTCGGACGAGTCGTCATTCATCACCGGCGCCGAGATCCCGGTGGACGGCGGTCAGACCGGCCACGGCGGCGCCAAGTCGCTGTCCGACGCCGTCCGCGCCTCGGCGCCCAACCCTCAACCTGCAACCTTCGACTCGAACCTGAGATGAGGTGCACATGTCGACTACGCCCGCACCAGCGTCCGCCAGGGCCTCCCCCGAGCCTGGTCGCCGCCCAGGTCGTCGACGCGGTCCGCCAGCAGCGCTTCTACGTCCTCCCCAACCCCGACGAGGCCGCTGCCGCCGTCAGCGCCCGCCTCCGCTGGATGACCGACAACCTCCCCCCACCGCCGCGAGCCGGCCGTCCCGGGCTGTAGCGGGCTGGCTACTGCGTCCGGGCGGCGGTAGCGGCGGCGTGGGTCGGGGGGAGGCGGTGGGACCAGGGAGTTGCCTGTTCGAGTTGGGTGGCGACGCGGAGGAGGAGGTCTTCGCGGCCGTAGGCGGCGATGAGCTGGATGCCGATGGGGAGGCCGTCGGCGGTCTGGTGGAGGGGGAGGCTGATGGCGGGCTGGCCGGTCAGATTGAAGGGGATCGTATAGGCGACCTCGGCGAGGGCACGCACGACCGGCCAGTAGGGGTTGTCGGGCGGCGGAGCGTACTCGCCGAGGGGTGGGGGCGGCTCGCTGATGGTGGGGGTGAGCAGGAGGTCCCAGCCGTCGGACCACCATTGCTGAACGCTGGCGGAGTAGTGGTGCAGCTGGTTCAGGGCGGCGACGAACTGGGTGCCGCTGACGCCACGACCCATCTGGGCGACTGCCCAGGTGGCGGGCTCCACGTCGGCGGCGGAGAGGGGGCGCCCGAGGGTCTCGCCCCACCAGTCGAGGTGCTGGGCGGTCCAAGTGCCGAAGCAGGGCATGAAGGCCTGGGAGATCCCGGAGTCGGCGAGGGCGTCCGGCCAGGCGGGCTCGATCCAGTGGCCGAGGGACTCGAGCTGGCGGGCGGCTTCCTCCGCTGCAGCGACGCACTCCGGGTGGGTCGGGACCGCATTGTCAGGGGTGGTGGTGAGCAGGCCGACCCGCAGTTTGCCCGGGTCGGCGCCGACCTCCTCGCGCCAGGGGCGCGCGGGTGCGGGGGGCGTGTGCAGGTCGCCTGGGCACGGCCCGGCGGCGACGTCGAGCAGAGCGGCGGTGTCGCGGACGGTGCGGCTCACCGCGAGCTGGACGGCCATGCCGCCCCAGCCCTCGGCCACCTCCGGCCACAGCGGCACCCGGCCGCGGGTCGGTTTCAGGCCCACCAGGCCGCATTCGCTCGCCGGGATGCGGATCGAGCCGCCGCCGTCGCTGGCGTGGGCGGCCGGGACCATACCGGCGGCGACCGCCGCCGCCGCGCCGCCGCTGGACCCGCCGGTCGAGCGGCCTAGGTCCCAAGGATTGTGGCAGGCCCCGTACGCCTCTCCCTCGGTGGTCGGCACCAGGCCCAACTCCGGGGTATTGGTGCGGCCGAGGCAGACCAGCCCGGCGGCGGTGAACCGCTCGGTGATCACGCTGGAGTGGTCGGCGACGTAGCCGGCCGAGCGCGCCGCCTTGACCCCGCCCGCGTACGGGTCGCCGGCTGACAGCGCCCCGAGGTCCTTGAGCAGGAACGGCACGCCCCGGAACGGTCCGTCGGGCAGGTCGCCTCCCGCCGCCGCGCGGGCCTTCTCGAACAGGGGGGTGACGACCGCGTTCAGCGCCCCGTTGAGCCGCTCGATCCGTTCGATCGCGGCGTCGACCAGTTCCTGTGGGCTGGCCTGGCCGCTGCGGACCAGCTCCGCCTGCGCGGTGGCGTCCAAGAGGGCGAGGTCGTCAAGCAGCTCGAAAGTTTGGCGGGTGAGATTCCGCTGTTCTGACGGCATCCGGTGTCCAACTCCGTTGCGTCGCCATTCATCTGGATCCTATACCTTCCTGGTCGTGATAGGAGTGGCGCTGCACCAGGCCTAGGCTGGGAATTGGCCTGCTGAAACCGAGTTCGCTGAGGAGACGACATGGAGTATTGCCGCTTGGGATCGTCTGGTCTGAAGGTCTCGCGCATCTGCCTGGGGATGATGAGCTACGGTTCCCAGGCCGAACGCAGGTGGCATCTGAACGAGGACGAGGCCGAGCCGATCGTGCGCCGCGCGGTCGAGGCCGGTGTGACCTTCTTCGACACCGCCGACGCCTACTCCACCGGTGTGACTGAGGAGATCACCGGCCGGCTCCTCAGCAAGCTCTTCCCGCGCCGTGAGGACTACGTCCTCGCCACCAAGGTCTACTTCCCAATGGGGCAGGGCCCGAACGACGGGGGGTTGTCGCGCAAGCACGTCTTCGCAGCTATCGATGCCTCCCTGACCCGGCTCGGCAGCGACTACGTCGACCTCTACCAGATCCACCGCTGGGACTACGAGACGCCCATTGAGGAGACGATGGAGGCCCTCCACGACGTGGTCCGGGCCGGCAAGGCGCGCTACATCGGTGCCTCCAGCATGTACGCCTGGCAGTTCGCCAAGGCGCAGCACATCGCCGAGACGGCCAACTGGACCCGGTTCATCTCCATGCACACGAACCGGCGCGAACCCTGGTATGCTCCTGGCGTCCATGAACGGCGACCATGGGAGCGACGATGCGACGGCGACCGCACGTCAAGCGGGACATCACCAACCTCACCGGCCTGCGCGCGGCGCTGTACTGCCGCGTGTCCCAGGACCGCGACGGGACCGAGAAATCCACCGATGACCAGGAGGCCG